>Ga0181612_130241_pt1 | contig 26563 bp, 19 predicted proteins | sample HoacroProtozoa21_FD_119630 | JGI IMG/M metagenome (GOLD analysis project Ga0181612, IMG submission 119630) | Hoatzin crop microbial communities from Cojedes, Venezuel. Combined Assembly of Gp0051906, Gp0051904, Gp0051908
CTCTCTGAGAATGGTTATCCACTGCACCGGCAAAGACCTGCTCTGTAAAGCCTTCAGCAGTGCGCGTGCCCCCAGCATCACCATGAGGCCCAGCAGCCTTTAGATGAGGTCAGCTAATGTCTCCCCCACCTCAGCATCTCCCTCTGTTAGTGAGTGGGGAAGGGAGAGCCTCTCGTGGGTGGGAGAGGAAATGAATCCAGGCTCGTGTTCTTCGTCAGAGATGCAAATTGCTCTGCAAGTCCTGAGCATTAATTATAGAGCTGGGCTTCTTGCTGGAGCCGCAGGGAAAACAAGCCCCTGGCTCCTGTTACATTTAATGGAGTTTGGACACCCAATTCCCTTAGCCTATTTGAAAACCAAAATCCAAGTTTCTTCAGAAATACACGTGTGCAGGTGAAATCCCTCATCCAGCTGCAGACAGCGACATTGTTACAGCATTGGTTTCAGCAGAGCCAGCAGCTCTCCCCAAGGAACAGCGGTGTGCTCGTTGTGCCATCCACGGGATCCAGGGAGGGAGCCATGGGTGATGTACGGACAGCGGAGGTCTGGGCAGGGAGCTCTACGGACACACCGAGAAACCCAGCTCTGACACCTTGGCAACATTGCACGGACTGGTTTACTGCACTAAGGTGGATATCGTCCCGCTGTGGGGCTCGGGGCATGGGGATGAGGAGCCCTGCTTGCCCAGGAGGTGAGCTGACCACGGGGGCAGAACCGCCTTCCCCCAGCATCGCTTCGTGTCTCCCCCATTTAAGCCACTGCCTCTAAAAAGCAGCAGCTAGCTGTTGTCCCTTTGCCGTTCTAGGAACAGACCTGTGAAGCTATGGCTGCCTCTCACTGTGTATTTGCAGAGTGCCAATGCGATGGCACAATCTGGGCCTTGGGGATTAGAGAAGAAATAATGCCAGTAGTGGAATTTGAAGAAAAGGGGAAAAACCTAACTTCTGGGAAACTAGGAGCAGACGGTTCCTCCAGCCAAGCGAGCCATTCCTAGGAGACAGCCACTGGAATCCACATTAGTTTGGGACGTGCTGCGCCGTGGGATGGTGCTCTGCTAGAGTTGTAGGCGTACGAGCGTGAGACATGGTCCCTGCCTGGGGGGGCTGACGGGAGCCAGACCCGGCTGGCAGTACGGCTGTCCTAGTCCGCGCACGGAGAGCTCCGGCAAGGCAAGGCTTTAAGCAGAGCCATGAGGAGAAGCCTGCTCTCCAACCCGGTCTTCACGCACTCGGTCAGCCTCCTGTTGAAACACCGCCCGCGCCTCCAGCTGCATGCGTTTTGGGTGAATTCTTGATCTTTTTCCCAGTGTTACCTCTTTGGCCAGGGTGGGGTTTTCCTGTTCTGAGGGACTCCAGCATTTCTGCCCAATTTAGCACAGAGAAAATGAACAGCAAACCCTTCATATTGTTACACGCATTTTAGATGTCGGACTCACAGTTTGATCAGCGGAGGCTCCGAAGGCTCGTAAACCTGGTAATACATAGTTTCAAGCCTGCATCAAAGAAGTTCACAACCCTTTTGGGAGAAGCTGTGAGTACTGATGAAAGAGGGAACTTATTGTATATGTAAGAAAACTTCTTTCATGGCTTATGTATTAAGGCAGGCTCTGTGGCCCAGGGAAGATTGGGGCTGCTTTTAATTTACATCCCCCCTCACTTATATTAAGTCTTCGTCAGAAGAAAAATTAGTCAGATGTTTTCTTAATGACATCATTTTTTTTAATCCTGTTTCATTTTTTCCAGATGAGGCGGTGGAGATTATTAGAAATGAATTGAAACTAAATCTGGAACAGAGACTTTGATTCACTTCTCCCTCCTCCCGGTAGAAATAAATTGGTCGGCTCCGTGCTCGGCCGCCTTTATTAGCAGCCTCGACAGAAACCAGCCCCGGCGGCCTCGGCTGCAGCTTTCCTGAGCTTGCTGCAGCCGCGGCTGACATCACGGCGAGAGGCACCGCAGAGTGACTCGAGAGGCACTTTGGTCGCCCTGTAATTTTGGTAACAAAATGCCAGAGCAATGCAGGTGGGGAGGTTATGAGGTTTGAAATAGCCATGCCGTCAGAAGTTTGCCTTTCAGTGCCAGAAAAGAAAATAGGCTTGATGCTGGTGGGTGTTCCTTCGGCGAAACCCTGTTCTTGGTCTGATGAGCTTGTGTGTGTGTTGGTAGCAGTGCTTCTCTGCAAGTCCTTTATATCTGATAGGTTTTCACTGCCTTGTATTTCACACCAGTGAGCCATGGAGTGTATTGCTACGGGAAAGTACTTTGAACTATAAATATTTTAAAAGGCATTTAATTTACTACCCATCAGCAGAAAGTGTTCAAAAAGCCACAAGGTTTACTAATTTATCAGAAAGACAGAGAAGCACGCGGAAGATCAAACAAAGACAAACATGCTCGTAAACTGCTGAAGAAGTCTGCAAAGCTTATATTACATTTCTGTGTGGTTTTGTTGATATGCAAGTATTACAAATAAATTAAAATGCACCTGAACTGTTGATAAGGCAGGGTGGGAGCAAGATCCTGAGGTGAAGGTGGCATGTCTAAACTGCTCAGACCCTCGTGTTTGTGGTTGTCTGTGCATGGAGAGACAGAGCTTACACGCACTCACTAACGGCATATTTGGATATTCTTAGGGAAGGAGATTTGTAGTACTGTCCCTTAGCTCAGCCCATGCTCCAGATCCCTGACCACCGAAACCCCGAATCCCTGTGGTCTCCCATGCCCAGGGTGCAAGCCCGTGGGGTGCACGTCCATCTCCCTCAGCTTTGCCAAAGCATCCAGCCAGGGATGAACACCGTCCGTGCCGTGACCTGCATCTCCACACCAGCTCTGCTTCCAGCAGTCTGTGAGTAGACAGAGAGCTAATGCAAAGCAGATTTTGCTCTTTCATTTTGTCTAATGACAGCTCTGCCTCTTTTGGTGTCTAGCTCAGGTTTTCTACTTATCAGGTCAGGGTGTGTAACTTTTTCTCCCCTCTTGGCACCCTCTGTGGTTTGTCTAAGAGGCTGGAGGGTACGATAGGAGACATGTCTAGGAAATGTCCCTGCGCTTTCTCTTCCAACTTTGCTCACCCTGAGAAAACTGCTTGAGTGCAGAAACACGCTTGTGATATATTTTTGTTAGCTGCTGAATCCCTCAGCATTTACTGACTTCTTTCTCAGGTAACATTCAGCCTGAGGAAGATCTGAGGGGTTTAACAGAGATGGCCCTCGAAAAGCATGCAATAAAACCTCTCCTGAACTTTTGCCCTCTGAACCGTACTGCTGATCTGTCAGGGAGGTTTGTGCAAGCCGTGATGGACGCAGGTAGGGAGGGCTGCTTCATCATCGCTGGCTGAGCCACGCATGCTGAGCCAAGCAAAGGACATCGCCTCCGCGTCGTATAAGTACTCCTCGTGCCTGTTGTATCCTTTTGTGGGCATCCCTGCCCAGGGCTTTGCCTGCACGTGGAAGCACTAAACCTATGGATACCCAGGGGCAGCAAGCAGCTTACAAACCCTGGGTTTGCCTCTAACGTCTTCGTGTAGCCAGCCTCCCTCTGCAAGGAGATGCGGTGAGATGCCTAGCATGGAGCATGCAGGTGCTGCCCAAAGGAGCTCCTGCCCCTTTTCAAGGCAGCCATGCTGGTGTGAGCCACCTTGCACAACTACACGTTCAGTGCAGTGCAGGTGTGGGTCCGTGGGAAGCTTGTGCTGGCTTCAGGCGTATCCCAAGAAGGGCGGTTTTTTCCTACCATGGCCTCAACCTCCTCCCTCATGGGCAAAGGCGGTGGGGTGGGAGGGAGGAGGGCAGCAGGCGGCTATGCCTGCTCCAGGGAGGCTGTGAGTGACGGCGTGTCTCTGTCTCCTTCCCAGGCCTCCTCCCCTGAGCGGCAGCCCCGTCATCTCTGACATCTCCCTCATCCGCCTGTCTCCGCACCCCGCTGGGCCCGGCGAGTCGCCCTTCAGCCCGCCGCACCCCTACGTGGCACCTCACATGGAGCACTACCTCCGCTCCGTCCACGGCAGCCCCACGCTCTCCGTCATCTCCGCTGCCAGGGGCCTCAGCCCCGCCGACGGTAAGACGCTGTGCTACCGCTACTGCCATGATTTTGTAGCTCACCAGCGCTGCAATTCCCTAAAACCTTGAGGATTTACAGCTGCAAAGTCTCCGCAGCTGCTCTCTGAAGTGGGAGAGCTGTCTCTTTTTCTTTTTTTTTCCTCCCTTTAACTACACATTTGTTTTGCATCATTTCACTGAGAAAGCAGAGCGTGAGAATAGCTATTACTGCTGGATCATATTATAAATATTTTGCTTAAAGTACGTTCCTTTCTGCAGTGCTCTCAGCACTCTTATGAGCTTCCCCACTCTTCTTTCTCTACCGGGAGTCCTGTTTCCCCCAAAGAGAGTCACAGTCGCTCTGGCTGCCTGGCCTGGCTGGGACTGACGTTGCAGAGATGAGGCAATGCCGGCTGGGTTGTCCCCTGTTGGCTTTGTGTCTCAGGGCAGGATGGCTCCCAGGTGAAGGAGAGAGGCCGCACTTTCTTCCTTCTTACTCCTGGGCTGCCCTGCAGCAGCTTTCTGGAGAGGGCGAGGGTGCGCAGGAGGCTGGCACTGGGTGTACGTGGAGGTGGTGATGGTCTCTGCGTCCCGGCAGACCCTGTGTCAGGGACCTGGGGACAAAAACGGCCAAGGAAGGAAAGCAGAAATTGCATGACTTTGCTTTTACTTGGGGAGGTGTAAGTCATGACTTACTTCATCAGAAATGCTTCATTACACGATTGCAGGCAGCTGGCTCAGTGCCCAGGGAGCAGCCGGCACTTGGGCACCCGGTCTCCGCACACCCAGCAAACCCCAGCAGCTCTCGACTCCCGAGCTGCTGTGGTGACAAGCAGCCCTTGGCCGCCACAAAGCAAAGTGCACGAAAGAGCAACGAGGCCCCCGGCTTAGAGCCTGGCAGCATAAAACCGTCTCCTATGGCTGAAAAATACATCGCTAGGGTGATGGGGAGATGCGTGTGTCTTCTTCCCTCCCCCAAAACATCATCTGAGCTCCCAGCCGCCCGCCCCAGAGAGGTCTGATGGCTGACGTGTGCGTGCTCTGACCCACCCTCCCCTTCCAAAGCCAGTTTCGTTATTTGCTATCAGAAAAAGGCATTTTTGTTTTGGGTTGCTTTTCTTTTCCTTTTATTCTTTTCTTTTTTTAAGGCGGTGGTAAATAAGTTAATGGGGCAAGTGGGTGAGGAGGCAGGTTTGAAAAATTACGTCTGGGAGAAAGTGAGCGTAATTGGCTTTGGCAGCCAAAATGGTTTTATGCTGCCAGACACTAAACCTAGCTCTATGCATTAGACCTTGGCTTTAATTTCCTCGTGCTGCTATCGGGAACTGGGCTGCATTTGTCTTTCCTTCCTAATAGGCAGGGATGTTAATGCTGACAGGGTTACTGCTGCCGGCAGGCTGGGCCCTCTCCCCCCCTCCCTGGGGTGCCGGCTGCGTCCGAACGGGAGGATTATTAAAAGGGAGAACGAGAGATTGTTTATAAATTTGCGGAAATGGAGGAATGCAGAGGCCCCAGCTTAGTTTCTTTTGTCCGCAGAAGCACGCCCAAGCGCACGTCACGAGAGCCCTATGTGGAGCCACACGGCCGGGGCTGGCGGGGGGCGTGGGGGGGAGACGCGGCTGACAACGTCACCGCCGTGGTCTAACATTGCGGTGGGAACCATCTCCCCATGTTTTTCTCCTCACCCGCGGCTCCAGCAGTGGCTCACGAGCACCTGAAGGAACGAGGTCTCTTCGGGCTTCCCCCACCACCACCAGGAGCCAACCCCGCCGACTACTACCACCAAATGACGCTGATGGCCGGCCACCCAAACCCCTACGGGGACCTCCTGATGCAGAGTGGGGGAGCAGCCAGCACAGCCCATCTCCACGATTACCTCAACCCCGTCGACGGTGAGTAGTGGTCTGGGGCCTCCCCGGTACATCTGAAATTTTGGGACAGGTGGATGGGGCTGTCCTCCAAGTGAAGGTTGCTGTACATGGTCCCTCTGCCAAAACCCACTGGTGCTGCACTATAATTTTTGGCTTAAAATGTTGCCTTGTTCACATATATATATATAAAATATATGTAATTTGAAATACATATGCTATGGCCTTTTTGGGAGGATGACATGGCTGCTGCACAGGTAGGAGATGGACTGGTGAAGTTGGCAGGGCATTGCTGCCATCCCACTGCATTGGCCATGGGTGGCCACACTGTCCCTGGGGGTGAGCTGCAGCTTCCCATCCCACCCTGTCCCCGCCCCAGGTTTAGCCTGGTTGGTGTCTGGGGCAAAGCCTGGCTGTCTCCATTGCATAGCTGTACTCAGCATGATGGACTCCATATCTTGATTGAGACCTTTCAGGTCCCCAAGGAGAAAAAATATGTTAACGGGGAGCCCAGGTGGAGAGGATATGTTAGTACTTCGCAGAAGAAAAAAATTACAGGAATGTGGTATTTGTGCTAGTATCAGGCATTATAAGCTCAGAAAGTTCTGGCTCCTGGCTAAATGAAGAAGAAATAAAATCATGTTAGGCGCTGCGGTGCTGAGTCACCCCTGCGGCCTGACTGCTGCCCTGCTGAGGATGGGTAAAATCTATGTGGAAACATATCCAAGGTCCAAGTGATTTTTAGAGACTTTAGAGATTTCTTTCCTTCCACTTCATGCCATGTCTTGTAAGAACTGGGGCTGCTCAGATATTACAGAGGGCAGTTTGGGGATTATTTCTGCTGCAAGAAAGAGAAGTCTCAGCTCAACTTTTGGATACTAGCCTCTGTTTTCTGGGCTGCCTTCAGATTTGCCTGTGGACCATTATAATTTTTGGAGTGGAGATCTGCATCATTTCATTACCGCTTCAAAGTTTCTGTTGTTGAGCTTTTAAGATGAAAGACGCTGCGGTCTTGCTGCTTCATAAAGTGACTGATTTAGAATGATAAAAGCTGCTCTGGCTGTTCAGTGATAGGGGCTTATAGATATTTCTAACAAAAAACCAATTTCTCGTCTGCAGCTGCTGCAGAAGTTTTACCTGATAGTCATTTTCTGCTGCCAGTTCCTAGATTGATCGGGAACCTGGATTCTGGTCTGAAAAGGAAAGTGCATGCTCCTAGGTACCATCCTGCCTCTAACACCCAAAATGTATTCTGAGCTTCTCTGCTACAAAGCAGCTGGTCAGTAAGACTGCTCTGTCTTCCCTCCAAAGAGTTAATGTCTGTGGTTATAGCAGATGGGCGCAAACCAGCGCTGCCAAGTTCTCCTCGGGCTCATGAACAAGACTCCTTCCTCCTTGCCTCCTTATTAGTCCATCTCTGACCAGTGGTGCCTCACTGAAGTGCCAGATAAACAGCCAGTAAGGGAAGAAAACACAACTGTTTTCATGCTAGCGCAGGCTGACTCTTGGCACACCAAGACGCCCATCCTCTGGTTTGCTGAAGATCAGTTTTTAGCTGAAGGCGTCTGAGATGCTCCCCTTGGCAGAAGACTTTCTTCCTGCTTGCCTTCTCCTGAAAACAGCTCTAGAGTAAATCACATATCAACGGTCCTGGTTTCATGTGGCCAGGCTCACAACCATTACTCACTGGAAAGCCAGGGCTCGCCAAGCATTTGTTTTGATTTTTCGGTAAAGCTTTGTTGATGAATAACTAGAAAGTCTTTTCTGGGCCTTCACATGCCTGAGTGAGATGAAAACTTTCAAACGTCATGAGGGTATGACATGAGACACTAGAAGGCTACTTTTTAAAAACGTGAAAAGGAGCAGCAGCCAGTCTCTGGTCTACACATTTGGGTTTATCCATCACCCAGAGAGAAGAGAGATTTGTGCATTATCAAGGCAGAGGTTAAAATGGACGGCTCTGAAACACTGGCTGAGGAATCAGAGTGTCCCTCTCTTTTTAGAAAGTTATTTCAAAAATTTAAATTTGAGGGGACTAAGTAAATAGTTGAACAGATAATTTAATACAGCATTCTCTTATGATGCTTTTCTGAGACAAGAATATCACCAGCATGCATAAAACTTCAGTGAATCACCATCTCACAGCATCTTTCATTCAGAGAGCCCTTTTCTTACCAGAGAGCCCCAGAACATCAGAACTTTACAAGAATTAGTTTGCTGAAAATGCAGTTAGCTCCTGTCAAACCGCACGCAGCACCATCACACATCTGTGATAACACTGGCACCTGCAAAAGAAAAAGAAGCAGGTATAACCATGTATTAAAACTGGCCTATTCAGTGTCCTGTCACCTCCAAACATCTGCAGGTCCACAGGAGCCCTAGACAGTGAGTATGGGTAGTTCTTCCACAGACACATACCTGGGCCCTTCTGGTTGCTGTCATTGTATTTCTTAGAGAATTTCTCAATGCCTCCATGTTTGTCAGTGTTTTTTCACCCCACTGGGCATCTAGGGCATCAGTGTCAGCTGGAGCTTGTTGGTGCCAACCAACTGTCAGGTCTGCTGAGCGTTTCGATGGTGACAGAGCTAGGGTGCCTGAGAGCTGCATCTCTTCAGCAGGGTTTTCACTGTGCAGCTAGAAGTAGTTAAACCGCTAAAGCAGACCAAATTTGTTTTATGCACCAGACTGCTGGGCTCTTCAGGCCAGTGCCAGTGAAGACTAAATAACCCTTCAGTTAGCTGTCCTGTTTCATTCTGTTGTTCAAACAGAGACTCTAAATACAAGAGTGGAGTTTGAATCCAGGCTTAAATCCATTTTCTGGAAAGCTTACACTTTCAAATCAAAAGTGAACTGCTTTCCAATGTCACAACATTGCTGGTGGGACACTTCTGAGACTAATTTACAGGATCTATTCACCAGATCAAAACAATCTTTTGCATTTCTATTCTAGAAGTGCGTGCCACATGGTGGATTATTCTAGGTGACAGAGTGGTTGCACAAGAGCTTCCCTGGGACAGTAAAGACTGATGGGGAACACAGATGAACTTGGAGATGACTACAACTTTCTGAGCATGTTTAGTGTTTCCAACTGTTTTTTACGTAAGCACACGGGCTCCTGTGACTACCCTCAGCCCTTCAGGAAGTGCCATTTGCACTTACCCAGACTGACTCAATGCTTGTACTGTTATAGACCTGTACATCAGTAGATCTCTCCGTACTGTACAAAGCAAAGCTGTTTCACCACCGTAGACCCAGAAGAGAAAGGAGATCAAATGACCAGTGAGCAGAGCAGTGGCAACTCTGGGAACAAGACCCTGCTCTTCACAATAAAGACTCTCATAGCCAGGGTGGGAAGGAGAGATCATCTTTAAATCTCTCACTCCTGTTTTCACAGTGTCAAAAGCATGAGTGGGTTGTCCATACCGAGTCAGGGAACGGGAGAGAAAGATTTTGAGTTCAACTTACATCGAAGTGGCACTGCACAGAGGTAGTCACCCAGGTCAGGAGGGCTGCATAGACATGTTTGTGCAACCTTACAGTTATTGACAGCAGGGATGACCCTGCACTGCTGGCATGGCATTTCATCCAGTTGTGGAGCTAGAGAGGGGATCCCTGCCCTGTTTCTTGCTGCCTGGTGCATGGCAGTCAGGAATGTCTTGATCATGACCAGTGGTTTGACTGGGAAAACCCTTTTCTCATCCCAGGAGAGCCGACCAGCTAGCTAGCGGCTGGCAGTTACCTGGGGTGTGGGCGAATCATCAAGCAGGACTTTATTCCCCCAAGGCAAACAGTGATTCAACTTCACTGGCCTCTTTTAGTCAGTGTTGTTGGAGCATTTCTACTTCAAGTAAATGATTTAATAATCATCGGAGTGAGGAGCAGGGCTGGCAGTGCAGCCCAGTGGTTACGGCAGTCAGCAGGATGTGTCTGTGAGAGGTGAGCTCAGGACTCTTCTCCAGCAGGTTTGCGCGAAGCGGGTGCCCCGTCAGGATGGATGGAGAGAGCCCAGCCTCATGGAGTCCCAGGAAAGAAGAGCTTCAGCTGGGGCCTGAGGGACCAGCAGCTCAGGGTTTGTGGCCTGTATGTGCTGGATCACAGACGACTTCCCAAACAAGCCAGCTGTTGGCTACCCTGGGCAGACGGCGCGCCCTGTAGTCGCTTCCTTAAAAACTCTGAAAGATTTTTTTTTTTTCTTCTTGTTTTCTTTGTCCCAGCACAGAATGGAAACTTGCTGAAGTCTCAGAAAAAGGTTCAGAGAATGAGAAACAATTTCCCACCCATTTCTAGCCAGCAATGCTGTTTTCTTCTCCAGAAAAATTTGTGTAGAAGAGAGAAAAAGTCCCAGAGCATCCCATAAGCGCTCTGTCTGGAGTCCCACTGCACTCTGGTTTCTAAAGAATTCAATTTACATATGCGAGTTGGGTCGTCTAAACAGTTACCTTGTGGATTGGGAGTAGAAGAATGCAGCCTTGTCTTTCAGCAAGGATTTGAGGGAAGCATTAGTATTCCTTGAACTGCAAAGCAGATTGGGCCCAGGGGAGGGAAGAAAGAAAGGTCCCTGGACAGCATCTGGTGCCAGAACAAATGTCCAGCATCTGCTGCAGTGTAAGATGTGTGTTGCCACTGCAGAAGGGGAGAGGGGAGTAAGGAACTGGTTATACAAAGTGTGTTTGTAGTCTATTGCTGCTGCTTATCGATTAAGGGATCGTCCTGTGATTTTATGCTGCCCTTGGATTTGCTGTGACGATGGAAGGCAGGGGATATTTCTGTAGGCTTTGGGTGGAGTTTTCTTGGTGAGTGGCCAGGAAGAGGGACCATTTTGATAATGCTGTATTTAACCTGGGGCTTGGTCAGGGGTTGCAGTGTAAGAGGTGGCTCTGGCCGTGTTTCAGTGAGGAGCGGGGATGAGCCATCTGCAGCCCACGTGCCTTACGGGCTCTGCCGTTTGGAAGCAGATTCCCCCAATGTCCCTCTGCACTCAAGATCACGGCAACATGGTTGTCCGTAAAGAGACGCCTGAGATTTCCTTGCCCAGAAGGAGCTCCCACTGAGTGCCCGGTGTTTCCTTTCAGGAGGGCTTTGCTGCTGCTATTTCTAATGCTATACGGAGGTCTGATATCTCCCTTTAGGAAAACCATCTCTTCTATTGTCCCTCTGATGGACCGCAGCCATGGTGAGTGGTCGGAGCAGGAACCTCTCCTCCTGCCTCCCACGTGAGCCCCGCGGGGTCTGATTCTGATCTAGCAAGACAGTGCTGGGAGCAGCCATGGGAGTCAGACCACAAGCTGGTATGTCTAAAAATCAGAGGCAGACCATTTAGCTCATTGCTGACCTGTTGTGGGTAAATCTAAATTGGGAAGAAAATCCCAGTTTCTGAGCAACCCATGGATGCAATAATTCATAGACCCTGTAGGAAACTGCCAAGGAAGCTTATACCTTTTTACCAAGAAATTTAGACTTTCCTCCCAGCTCTAGGATGGCTTAGGGACAGGGCTGGGACATTTGGCAGACGTGGCCAGTGTCACTTAAAAATTCAGCCTTGAATTCTTGCTAGTTTAGAACTGGGATATTTAAACCCCTCCAGGACAGAAATGGATTTCAGTTGTGAGTTGTGATATTTACATTTACCCTACAAAGATAATGCTGCTGTAAAGTCAAACTTTTTCTACTGAAAAGTTATTCCACGCAGTTTTAAAATGTTTTTAAATTACGTGGATTATTTTTATTTTCTAGAATATAGAGTTCAGCCTGTGACACCCAGTGTATCTGGGTCTGTGTACTAAATGGTATGGGACGGCCAGTGTGCTCCAGTTAAAATGCTGTAAAATGTATCTGGAACTGGCTTTTGTAAGAAGAGGGAGCAGGGGGAAAAGGCCTATTTGGCAAAAAGGTAAATTTTTTATTGACCTTCGTGTATTGCCATCCACTATTGCCTGTGCCCAGAGCTTTGGGCTCAACCTTTACGGCATCTTTCTGCTCACCACTTCGCATCTCTATTTTCATCTCCTCCTGTCTCTGAGAGCGTACAGAGACGGGGACAGTCTTTTGGCTTGAAATTTCCTGTCTCTTCAGGCCTAAGGATATTTTTGTTGTGGCTTGAAATCTGAAAGAGTTTTGAATTCTAAGCAAGTATGTTTAGCTTTTGCAAAAACAACAAAAAAAGATCAAGTTCCTGCCATTCAGAGCTGATAGTTTTAATATACACTGAATAAATAAAAACCAAGCTGTTAGTATGTCCAAAAAATGAGCACATAAACATAGCATGTTTTCCAGCTGGGAAAGAATCAGTCTGAAAGTAAAGATGAGATAGCTCAGACAGGGGTGTCTCCAGGTCAGCGTTTAAATTCATATTTATTCCATGTTCCAAAGTCCATGGTGGTCAATAGAAAGCATCTGCTGGCTTTAATAGGTGTTTATTCAAGGTGAGAGGCAGAAATAGAAGAGCAAATTGACACGGGGAGAGCAACCACTAGAAAACACCCACCCTGGTCATGCTGTAAATGTACTTGGCTGGAAATATTATAGAACAGCAGAAGAGGCAATGATACTAAATAACTCTTGGAGTTATCTTGCTTCTTGCTTTGCTTGTGGGCTTTGGCCCATTCCCATCCCTCAGAAGTATTCAAGGAAAAAAAACTGAAGGTAAAAAAGGTATCCATCTGACGTAGAGAGGCAGAGAGAAATTAATTTTGAAAATTGAAACTCTGGTAGATGAGCAGAATTAATTTTAAAATCATTTCCTATTTTTATTTTAACTTGTGAACTGTTCAGATTCGTTTTAACCTATTATGACTTTATGTTTCTTCACAAAACATCTTTTAGAACAATAACATAAAAATACCAGGCTATTTTCTATTGAGAGCGTTGAAGGGTGTGCTCTGACATTTTGGAAACTCTTCCCCTCACATATTTTCCAAACATCAAAAAAATCTTACAACTAACCCTGTTCATTTTGATAAGTCAGCATTTTTGAAGGGGAGATGAGAGGGGGAGTGCTAGTGGCAAATCCTCCTGAGGCTTTCCATTCTGTGTCTGAAGAACGGGTCCTGCCTTCATTTACTTCTCTGGGCACAGTCGCTGCTGAAGGAGTTGGATGTGGTTTTTCCTTTGAAACGTCACTGGACCTCAGGCAACAGATGATTTTGCTTACGTATTCAAGTGGCTGACAGTCAACCCATGTTGAAGACCTTGCCTATGTCTGCAGCTACACAAATGTTTATCTTTGCAGCCGCCTGGTATTATTTAACGTTCGTGCTCAGTGTCCTCAGACCAGTGGATTGGGTCAGGTCAATTTTACTATTAAGAATGATACTGGTGCTGCTAATCTGCTTTCGAATAACAATTTTGAAAATATTCCCACTTCTTAAATGCACTAGTGAGAACTTCTTTGTGTGGTTAAACTCCTTTTCCGCTTCCCACATTCTTCCAGGCACCTTGGGCAGGCTATCATTGAGAAAAGAGGAATTATTCATCCACAGCAGGATTTTAGGTCATAGCTTTCCCTGGAAGCCCACAAGACCTAAGAGGCTTTTGTGTAAAGCGTGATCCCAACCTACTGGATCTTCTATCAAACATTTCAGATAGCCCACAGTACTCACAAGATCTAGATTAGAGCAGACAGTAATGCAATGCATATTGCTGGTTTTGGGCTGGAGAAGTCCCAGGCCAACTTGCAAATCTGACAGCTTCCAACAGAGTTTTATGCAGGGAAAAAATGACGTACCTGTGTGCAGCAGGGAGGGGTGCTCACGTTGGATGCACTGCGAAAAACCAGGTTTCTGTTGGACTTGAGGACTTCTTGCCTCTGCAAATTAATGGCGACCAATGGCTGAACTAGCACTGTGGACATAAATCATGGGAAGGAACAGCGAGAAATGAGTACAAGGCTTTTCTTTCTATTTAGTAATTTATCAAGGGAAGTGGCACATTAATAAACAGATCTCCCTTGAGGTGTGGGAGTAACAGAGATAAATATGACTGTCAAATCTGGCCTGCTTCCTTCTGTTAGAGAAGGAGGAGACTGTGGGAATGCAAATGCAGACAACAATATCTGTCTCTGGAAAGACGCATATTATTTGTAGGACAGAAACACTGACAGCTCAGCAGAGATGGAGCCCCATAGCACTAGGTGCAATACATACAGAATAAAACACAAACCCTACCTGAAGGAGCTCATCTAAATAGATGACACTGGGAAATAGGGACACAGAAAAAAGAAGCAACTTGCTCGTGGAGATACGTTTGGGGGGGACAGGGAACAGCACACAAGTCTTCCCAGGTCATGGCCCATGTATTGAATCAAGAAGCCTCATAGCCAGAAATAAAAAAGAAAAGAAAAAAAATTAAAAAGAATAAAGTTCTATTAATTAAAATCAGTACATTAATATGTTGCAAATACAGCACAGTTTTGCCCGTTATATTCTAGACCCAAGCAACCCTTCTGTTGCGCGGTCCAGGGCTCTGGCAGGGCCCAAATTTCATGAACCAGATGCGAAGTTTGGGAATGCTCCACTCCAGCCTTTAGGCAGGGCCAGCCTTTGCTGAAGGAAGTTTGCTCATTTTTGTTTTGCATCCATAGTGCCTCCACAAACCAGCTGCTCCTTTTCCAGCTCCTGAGGGAAGTGCTGCTCACCTCGGCAGAACAGGGCTGGAAACTGCCAGCCACAAGCATTAGGAAAGTTTGAGTCTAGTCGCTCCAAATCACGGGACACCTTTAACACCCAGGAGGTGATTTTTACAGACCTGTATGTTCTTTCTGTTTGCTACCTGATCCTTAAGTTGTGTTTTCAAGGTTCTCCCTGCCCTGTGGGGCTGCAAAATGTGGTTATACAAAATACTATGAGAAGAATATGTTCAGCAGATGTGCAACAACGTGATTTTTGGGAGAAATTTCCAGTATTGTCAGTATTGCACCTAGAAAATCTTGAAGTTTCTCAGGTATGGGACAGAAGTCACAGGAGTGCTTGGTTGAAGTACCAACTTAGCCTTGGACTTCCAGTAGGACCTTGGGCAAGTCACTTCTCTCATGCAACGAGGGACATTATGGGTAATAATGGGACGGTGGTACTAAATTGCATCCAGGTGGTACTAAACACAGCACCCGGTATGGTAATGACGGGACTGCTTAGGTACGTGGGTGAGTCATGTGGAGACTGGGAGTCTGCAGCCCAGTCACTGGTCTCAGGGAAATGTTGACACAAACTTCTGCAAGCCAACACAAATCAAGGAACCATTTGGTCACGCTGGCAGGATATATTTTACCTCCTTGTACATCCATTCACCCTCTCCCTTAGCAGCACTGTCGTCAGGATGGAAAGTTCATGCTCTTGCAATGTGCCAGGCTTGTATTTGGTGATATGCAACCAAAATCCATCCCTCCAACCAACTAGGGGAAAATAGCTCATATTGCCTGTCTGGGCAAGTTGCTGTTTTATTCGCAGTGTTTAGTACAGTATACCCACAGCAAGCAAGCGGGGAGACTGCTGCTGGAAAAGCTAGGCATTAGTACAACGCTGCACTCACTGAGGAAGGGAGCTGGAGAAGCTGAGCCCTCCTGCACCCCTGGGTGGACAATGGGGATTACCAGTCAGATCCCACGGTGAAGTGGCACGTTTCACCCTTAGAAATCTATTTGTTTTAAAATAGGCAGCCTAAACACTGCTCTCATTGCTTTGGAGGGATGAGCCATTTCAGGCAGGGCTAGGGCTTGGGCAGGCTTTGGATCGGGTACCCTGGTGTCGATGAGCGTTGTGTTATCGCTCCTCCCCAGCTCCTGTCCATGCCACACTGGAGATTTGCAGGTGGGTCAGGCCTGGGCAGAGTTTCCTCTGGATGAAGTCAGTCGTTCCAGTTAGCAGGCTGAAACGCTGGGGAGGCCAAATTCTTACAGTAGTAACTTACCATGTATTACAGGTCCACAAACAGGCCTGGCAGGGTTGGAAATGACTTCATGCCCGAATGATTGACAATTGCTAATAGGGTCCAGGCACTGGCAGGTCCCCTCGGAGGGGGAGAGTTTGAACTTTGTGCCTGAGCTGCCAAATTGGTTTTCTTAAAACTCTTAATTTACTTTCAGGGCTCTTGGAGCCTCACCTCCTTCGTTAATTAGATGGTCAGCATTGTGCTTGCGCTCGTTTGGTTTCCGCTCGCTCCGCACACAAGCACATGCACCATCTCCAAGGGTCACCCTGGCTCTGATGTGCTGCTTTTCTGGCCCACACCACACGTCAATGGGGACGGCCGCACTTACGCAAACCTTGCAGGGTCTTTTCCCTTTTAATTTTACCTTAATTTAGTGCCAATGAAAGGGAGTGATGGACAGGCTTCTGTTTATCCCTCAAGGAGGGCAAAGTAAGCAGGCATTTGCGGTGCTGCCTGACCTTTGTCACTCAGCCCCCAGCAGAAAGGAAACCTCCCATCAAAGTGCAGCTGGTCCCTGCACTGCTCCTGGCTCCTGAGCATCCCGCAGCAGTCACGAGTGCAGCAGGTCTCAGTGCCTCCCACCCCCAAAGCTCCCGCAGGAAGGGAGCATCCTGCTAGTTTTGTCTGACAAAGTCTCTCTCTCTTACAGTGTCTCGGTTTTCGAGCCCCCGGGTGACTCCAAGATTAAGCCGAAAACGAGCCCTGTCTATCTCCCCGCTGTCTGATGCCAGCATTGACCTCCAGACAATGATCAGGACCTCTCCAAACTCTCTCGTGGCATATATCAACAACTCCAGAAGCAGTTCAGCAGCGAGCGGCTCCTACGGCCATTTATCCGCCGGGACAATCAGGTAAAGCTCTGAGACTGGCTCGTTCAGCTGTGTAACCATCCTCCGAAAGGAGGGGTGACCCTCCAGCAAGGGAGACCTTCCCTTCCTCGAAACCTCTGCTTTTATGCATTGGGGGGCTGTGTAGTCTATGAAATCAAAGCCCCCATCTGGTTTTGCATATGGAAGGGTACTTCATGGCATAGGACAGAGGAGCAGTTTGCTTGCTGGATTGGGATTATTGGTTACCAGACATCCAGTAATTACAGTATGATCATGCCTCCCTCCAAGCAGAAGCAGAGAATAAATTAGTTTAAAAAATGCTCATTGTGAGCAGTTGGACTGATTAAGAAACACTCTGATTTAAGAGATTGCCCCAAAGTATTCTCCAAATTATTGGGCCACATCCTTAAAAAAAAATGTTGCCTGGGTGGATTTAAAAACCTAATTCTAAAAACATATTTAAAGCAAATCTAAGCCCTTGAGTAAAGTTTTGCTCAAACCTTAATTAAAAAGCACTTACATTAGGCAGCTCACTGTTGTCAATTCCTGCCGTGATTGCTTCACCCAAGTTTCACAACGTTATTGTTCTTTTTATTACTTAACTGTTCAAAATTTTAGTTCTAATTAACACTGATGTTGCAAAGCAAGGGTTTATAAATTTATGCACTCCTAAAATTTGTAGGGGAAAACAGAGACATTACCATTAGTAACTGTAACATTAATTTTATCGGTTACTTTATCCGGCAGCATCACTTAGAAATTGACTGCAGAATCAAACACACTGCTGACTTAAACAGCTACTCCTTGTCTGGGAATTGTATTTTTCTAGTCTTGTCACCTGTTGTCATTAAGTGGGCATAGCTCTAATCTCTCATTTTATACTCAGATTTTAAGCTTTTTGAGGCAGCATCTGGTATTTTCAACAAATCAGTAGGGTGCAGAGTCTAATCCATTGACCATTTGTTGACCTCCAAAGGAATAATCAAGTAATAATACTGAATCTGAAATTGTTCTTGGTGTTCTAAAAGTATTATCTTCAGTGTCGGGAATTGTAAAATGGGTTACATATAGAACAGGATAACTGTCAGCAATCTGGGGTGAAAAGACTTTTTTGTTATTATTTCAACAATGTCTTAGTGACAGGAATGCAATCCTTTCTCGCCCGCTCAGACCTAGATCCTAGTAGCATGTCAAAAAGTCATTTTCAGACTTTGCTGTAGAATAACAAAGCTGTGCAGCAGCCTGCCATCACACCTCATTTGCTGCAGCACGTATTGAACTCCCAGAGCTCTTTTACACTGTGGTGATTTTTGCCCTTTATTCTTTTGGTCAAGTTGACATTAACTAGTTTGGAACAGAAATACTAATTGTATGGTCACCAGCAATAAGTATTTTCCCTAAAAGCAAAATTGGAAATGAAGCGTGTTGCTAATTATCGCGCCATTGTCTGAGCACTCACTCCATGGGCAGATTTAGTGATGTGAGAGGAAATACCACAAGGGTAAAAGTTCGGGGCAGCCACCTTTTAAAGGTGGCAAATAGCTGATTTAAGGGCTGAGAGTCTGTGGTTCAAGCATCACCTACCTAACGTACAGGGAGCAGAGCATCTCCCATGCTTCTCCTTCTCTGGCAATGGGACTCACCCCTTGGAGTGAACCCCTTATTTCCAGAAGCAACGCTTCATTTTTATGGCTTTTGGCTGCTGCACCCTGGCTGAGACCTGTTGCCCCCCGTTAGCGCCCAAGCAGGCAGGAGCTGGTGGTGTTTCTGGTCACCGCTGACCTAGATTGGAGCCGAACCAGTGACCTACATACGAAGGGTGACATACTTCAGCAGTCCCCAGGGCCAGCACTTGCCTCAGCTGAATGCAGAGTAAGTTGCATAGTTTTGGACTATGTTAAATGGATAGTTATTCATCCCCGCTGTGACCTGTGCCAGCTGAGCCAGGTGATGCTGGTTTTTTGTATCCAGGGTAGCATAACCCCAAGGTTGTGGGTCTGCAGAATAGGTCTGCCTGGGCAAACTCAGGAGCCTCGGGGGCTGGAAAGCCAGGTGTGTCTGAGTCTGGCCTTCTTCTGCACTCCTCGCCAAGGGCTTTGGGTCTTTTTAAACATAGGAAGCAAAGAATTTACAGTCAGTCTGACAGGTGGGTCAGGTCGAAGCTCTTCACAAGTTTGCTGAGGCACACGAGACGAATCCTGTCTTTGTGGTAAGCAGGCTGTCAGGCTTGTTGTGGCATTGAAGACATCTACTGGGACATTGCAGCCTGTCTCCTGGAGTCTCCAGGAAGCCGAACTTGAGTCAGTCGCTAGCCAATATGATAAATACTGTTTAAAATAACTCATCATCATTTTTCCTCCTCCTATTCCTGCAGCCCGGCGTTCAGCTTCCCCCACCCCATTAACCCCGTGACATACCAGCAGATCCTGACCCAGCAGAGGGGCCTGAGCTCAGCCTTCGGACACACTCCTCCCCTGATCCAGCCATCCCCAACCTTCCCCCCGCGCCAGCACATGGCGGTCATCTCCGTCAACCCGCCGCCAGCACAGATCAGCAGCAACAGCAACTGCATCTCTGACTCCAGCCAGGTAGGGATGGTTGTCCCAGCTCTCCCCGTGCATGGCTCATGGGGAAATGGAGACATGCTCTCCATGGGGTGAGCGCTGTGCTTCATGGTGGCTGTGGCAGTTTTACCCACTCTCTTTTTACTCACATTCTCCTTTATGTCGTTTTTTTCTTCCTTCTGACAAAGCATTTCTGGACTAGTGATAGCCAAGTTTTGCGCCCATCTCCCTTGCTTGCGCACTCACATACCTACCCATGCAGGAACCAAAGGCCTTGATCCATCAAAGCATTGAACATGTTATGCAGGGTCATCCCAGGCAGGAAATCTTCTTCAATGTATGCTCTGTGCTATTGAAATTAAGGGAATTCAGCACATGTTGGAGTGTTTTGCCAGATAAACACCCGAGCGCTGCGAACCAGGCCTCACCAGTTCCTTCACCAATCACCCCTTCTTTTGTTCTACTGATGTGAGCCCTGCTGATGGTCTTAAAACACTTTATTGCTTTCTTCTTTAACAAATAAGTGCATCCTACCTAGGACCTCTAGCCATTTTACTTATTGTTCCTTCTTTTTCAGTAGCTTTCTCTCTTGGGGTATCCCTGCTGTTGATTTTTACTGTTAGGGTTTGTAAAAACCAGGGACTGGATTCTGAAAACTAGGAATGCCATGATGTGTGTGAAATCCCACACCTCAAATGTGTCCGTGCAAATACCTGTGAGTTCACACAGGCACATGCATGTATGCACAAGCCCTCCACATGCACTGTGTTAGCGAATATGTCTAGCACATTTTTAATCATACCTTCCCATTTTTGTTCCTTGGAAGTTTAAATACACAGTTACTTTTCTCCCCAAAGGCTTCTTTCACCTCATTTCACACTCATTTCTAATTGTTGTTTTAGTTGTATCATACTGAAATTTTCACACTGGTTTATTGTTTTAGAGTTTCTCATGGCTGCTGCACTGCAAATTCTGTTTGTTATTGAAGGTTATTTGATTGATTGGTTTTGTTTTCTTCTGACAAACTGGCTACCAAAATAATGTGGCTGGCAGGAGTTATGCCTCTGTTTAATAACTTTCAGGACCAATCTTGAGCAATTAGCAAGAGTGTATTTAAAATGTTAATGTTCCAATTTTACGCACATACAATGGCATGTTTTTTTCTCCTGAAGCTGTTCACATTTTTTAAGAGCTCAGCAAAATATACACACAGCCTTTCATGCACCCAGCGTGCTGGAGCCCTTACATGTAACCAGAGTCCCCCACTCACCCCAGGAATTTATTTTCGCAGCAAATCATTTCATTGCATTGGGAAATAGAATTGTGGCTTGAGTGGGGGTTGCATAAGATTTGATGGTTTTGACAGGGACTGGATCGCTCTGAAATGAAGCAGCAGCAGCGAGACCAAGCTCACTGGTGAGCCTGCAGAAGCTGACGCTGTTCTGGATTCTCCTCTCTCTTCCATCTCTCTGCCCTGCACAAGCCCACACAGCAATTATGGCCAGTAGGCCAATACCCTGTTGTCCCTGGCCACTCCTGAAGTTCAACCTTGACTAATTTTTTAGTTAACTTTTGATGAAGAGGTGGGCTGCAGTCAGTCTCACATCCCAAACCCCTCTGCCATGTCTTGCCTGGTTTTCTTTCCTAGAGCAAGCAGAGCAGCGAGTCGGCCGTGAGCAGCACAGTCAATCCAGTAATTAACAAGCGCAGCAAAGTCAAGACTGAAGTCGAGGGCTTGCTCCCAGCATCCCCAACCACACAGGTAACCGTCCTGGTGCGAGACATGTTGTGGGACCAAGGCAGTGAGCTACTGGGTCTCGTTGCCTTTGGGAATGATAGTCTTGGCACCTTTTGCTGCAGCTGGAAGCAAGACATCAAAGTCTGCCAGGCAGGCGGGTGTCTCTTGGAGCATGAAGCCCAGCAAGCTACAGGGCAGAGCTGTAGTGATTGAGTGGCGCGTTCGATGGGTGCTTGGAAGTCAGGTTGCTGTTGCTGTGCTTGGACACAAAAAAAGGAGGGAGGGACTATTTCAAGGGTCATGACTTTAAAAATGATGTCTGAGTTTTCCTTGCTGCAAAGCAGCTTTAGTGTTTCTGAACAGGCATAGACTAAGAGAGAAACTTGCATGTAGGTAGAAAGCTTGCAAAAAAAGGATGACTTCTTGATTCAACCAGGAATTGCTCCTAGAAACATCCTTTACACTGGTGACACAACATTTGACACCAAGAAGGGCCCAAAGGCCCTTGCTTTCTTTCTGGAGCTCTGTGATTGCAAACTGTTTAATGGCTGACAGTATCCATCTGACCGTCCTTTATCACAACTGTAAACTATCAGGAGTGCTCTGGGCACTTCATTTTCATGAAATATTAGGCCATGTTATTGTCAAGCGAATGGAAGAGTTGATGACAAATTTCTCCTTCTGCCCTGGTTCAGGAGCAGGTCTCCGCATGATGCATGGGGACAGCAACGTGTGCAGTCATCAGGGGGCTGGTAAAATTGATGAAGATAGCATATCAGGGAAAGATAAACATGCTGTAGTCAGCACGATTAGGGCAAAGAGGCATCTCTCTGGAGCTTTGAGTTTAGGAGTGTATCTACATGCCGCTGCAAAAGCACATGCCCCAAAAAAGCAATCTGGCCACCACCCAGGCTAATAGGGTGGTGTTTATTTCTTGCAGCAAATGAAAAAAGGTCTGAAAGCTATCATTTGCTTTCTTAAGCATCTGTAGCAGAGGAGCCATTGGACAGACAGCTGCTTGCTTGATCACTGTCATCCTCCGTTCTCTGCTCCAATGTGAAGAGATGTGCACTCACCAGCACAGAATATTTGGGTAGCATTAGCCTGGCTCAACCCTGCAGACCTGCCCCAGAGTTTCATCCACTGGGCCTTCTGTGAAATAAGCACTGAAAGAAAGGGGAGAATCATTTAAAGTCGTGCAAGGAGGCTTGATTAGAATAACAAGGTCAAATTAAGGGAAGGAATATGCACACTGGTCATCTAACAGTCCCTAATAAGAAGATCTGTGAAGTAATATCCCAAGGGAAATGTAGGCTTCACATCTTGCAGCATTTCAGTATTGACTGGGAAATCACTGGAAAGCACCTTGTAAGAGACAGCCCGTTCTTGGCAAGAAGAACAGGTTATAAGACTCAATGTAGTGGGTGTCTCCTCTTCAGTTGGTCTAAGTGACAGCAACTTGTTAAATTTGGGGATTCCTATTCTGCAGGAGACTGTGCTGAAAAGTTGAGTTATAGTCAGTTAATTACTGACTGATACATTTTTCGCAGAACATGAAGCTCAGCCGTCCCAAAAAAAGCCTGCATGTGTGTGTTTTGTTTTGGAAATGCTGTACTGGAAAAACCTCATGTGAGTTGTGGTTTGAGTGTTTAAAATCCTTGGCCAGACAGCATCTCCCGTGATGGCTTGTGCTATAACTAATGCAATCAAGAAAAGATTTGTGGGACACAGTGGAGCACCAGGCATGAGGGACCTGAGTTACTGTGCTCTTAAGATACCACAATAGCTCCAGTACAGATTCAGATTGACAGTGAACTAGCCAGAAATGAAACAAGTCAATCCTCTTCAATGAAATAAGATGGTTTCTATTCCATTTTTCCAACAGAAAGTATAAAAATTTTGGCAAAAATTTTTAGTAGAAAATGTCACTTTTCCAGAGACCACACTTTGCATGGAGAGAAACATTTCAACAAAAATAATGTTCACTGCTCAGCCAAATAGGAATTGAAGGAAAAAGAAGCTGCTGTTTGAACTTTCTCACACTATTGCTCTGGGGTCTGATATAGTTTGAATCTCCAGAAGTCTTTGTGTAAATTACTACAGTTCCCTGTCCCAAGACCCAGCTTACAATATTTTTTTTTAAATTAAGAGCTAATTAAAACAAATCTTTTCCTCTACCTAAACTTTTGAATTGAGAAGTCACAGCTGGCATGTATGTCATGAGCTAGTTAATGAAAATTGTTGAACTTTTGTACAGTACATCTCACTTTCCAAGCCATGTAAAGCCATTAAGACACTAATCATTGCAGTCCCTCAGTAGGCATTGGCAAGGTGTTGGTGGGGAAGGAGACAACAGCCAGATAGGTCCATTTGGGCAGGTCAGAGGCAGTTTGAGATGGGTCTGGCTGTGTCTACATGGTTATGGGGCCAACTGAAGCATCAGATCGTGAAGAACTGTTTCTGATGTGGTCAGTCACCCGAGACGCTCCTGTCTAAAGCTGCCCTGGAGGTGGGGTGCTCTGTGAGAGGCAGTAGTAGTAATGGGGAGGAAAGGAAATGATGGAGGTTGAAACCTGCAGGGCTTTGTATTGCTAAATTCCCAAGTCAATATTGACTCCTGATTGCCTTCTCTGTAATGCAAGTGTCTGATGCATGCAGAGCTAGCAGTTGTCCTTACCTCTGAATTGTACTAATCATGTTGTATGTTACATTATTGTGTAGGTGCTGATGCTTTAATCCTCATAGCAGCCATAACAAAAATCTTCTTGCTTCTTTTAGCACTGAGGAGCTGGCTAGACAGAGAAAGGAGGGAGCTCACAGCGTGCCCAGCATTAAAGTAACTCATTTATGAGTCCAGAGCCCCTGGAGCTCTGCTCTGCAACCCACTCATCACTGAGTCTAGCTCTAGCTTCCCAAATTTCACTGTCTCAGAGGAGTACTTTGAGGGCTCACCACTTTGTCCCTGTGGAGCACCCTGCAGGCATAAATCTTTGGGTAAGGATTAGGTATAATTTTCTCATCTATTGAAAAATGCAGAAAACAGGATCCCCCCTCCCCAACCCATGTCAGGTGAGTGTGGTAGCCACTAGGGTCTGACTGCTCTGTGGTTTCTTCATGCTCTTGTTTCCCCACTCTCCTCAGATTAGAAGTTTTGCTCCAGCAAAGAACACAACCAAAAGTCAAAAGTCAAAAGTCAGTCTTTTCCTTTCTCCAGTTGTTCCTGGAACTGCCCACGACCTGGCTGGAGCCAGGCGCCTCTGCAACCATGGCTTTGTGGTGTTTCATGTCTTGTCATTAACTCTGAACCATTTGTACCAAAACTCTGTAACTCATTATTTCATAATAATCAAGGATGTTATATTGCCACAACGAGCACGGTTTTGTGATCAGTTGATACCTGCCCTGTAATCTATGAGTGATGGAGGAATTCAGATGAAAAAAGTTCACCTTATACAATGCACCGTTGTGTGTTGCAGGAGCATCTGACAGACCTGAAAGAAGATCTAGATAAGGATGAATGTAAACAGGAGCCTGAGGTTATTTATGAGACGAACTGTCACTGGGAAGGGTGCACAAAGGAATATGACACTCAAGAGCAGCTCGTCCATGTGAGTAATGGCTGGGAGGAAACCCCAGCGATAAATTTGGGTTTCTGTGCACTTGTCCTCATTTTTTATCACTAGCTGCTGTACAGCCAGAGCTCACTCTGGGAGCTACTAAAGGTGCAAATCAGAGATACGGTGTGTAAACACTGCCAAAGCAGGTCGCTGCTCCCCAAGGAGTTTAACTGCACGAAGCCTCTCATAGATTATTTGATGTTTCTCTCTTCTCAGCTGCTGAGGCTGCAGTTTTGGTCTCCCTTGTGCATGACCCAATGACAGAAGGCTCTGTGCAGAGGACCTGAGCAGAAAATGGGGAAGAAGGCTGAGCCTTTTCCTCTTCACTGGCTGTATTCACTGAGCCTCCCCACACACCTACACCAGCTATGGGTCAGGGATCATCCAAACTGTCCTCAGTACTTGTCTGGGCCATGAAATCCTTTTATGCTGGTGTGGTATGAGCTGTGGGTCATAGCACTTAGGGGCTGTTGACCTGCTCAGCTCATCCCTCCTACAAAAACAGAACACTTTCAGAGTTTGGAGATATGCTCCAGTGTCTCCATCAGGGTCTGAAACAGTGAAAGTGGGTCGATTTTTTAAAAAGTGGGATATAAGGCTTCGGTAATCACAATAATGTCCCCAAACCAGTGTCAAAACTGCTCTCTGAAAGATCCCCAAACCAAGCCATTAATCAGATTTTCAATTCTAATTAATTCCAAAACTTTTTATGTGCTTTGCTTCAATTGGGAATCCATCGTTTAGTTTCCTTTGGCTTCTTGGGTCAAAAAATCCCACAAAATCAGAGTGAGTCCCTGTGAAATCAGACATGATCTTTGTCTGAGACCCACCCTGCCCCTAGCCCAGCTCCCTCTCAGTCCTCATTTTTGGTCTGTGGTGCAAGCCCTGTTTGTTTGAAGCCAGCCCAGAGCTGCTGGGATTTCACCTGCCCCAGAAAACTTGCTGCTTGCAGCAAAATGTTGGATCGAGCAAACTGTGTGACAGAACCTGCTGTCTTCTCCTTTCCCTTCAACCTTTTGCTACTTGCCCCAGCCAGGCTGCAAGCCTGCCAGGGGCCATCCATGTGCAACTCATGTGTAGCCCTCTTCCTGCGGGCTCGTGTCTGCCTTCATCCTTTTTTATATATCCACATTTTAGCCATGTTTAGATGCCACCAGTTAGGTGTCAGTCTCCGTTTCCCCAGGCTCTGCACACAAACATTATCTTAGCCCAGAGGGATCACACTCTAAATGATAATTCTGTATATGTGTTCTTCTTCCATCTAAGGCTAGCACCTGCCCACCTCTGCCAGAAGTCACTGGTTCAGTGCAATAAGTCCTTGAGTACAGACAGATTTGGAAATGGTTTTCAGGGCCAAATGAGTGATAAGGTGCTTAATGGGTTGCACATGGCATGACATGGGGCATTGCTTTTCTGGGGTCAAACCACAGCAGCCCTGTCAGATGGGCTGGGCTCACATTTGTCCAGCAGTATTCGTGCATTTCCCTCCCAGACATAAGAAAAGCTCTTTAACTCTGCCCAGAGCAAAGTGCAGGGCACATCCAGGCAGCTCAGCACAATTTATTTCCAGAGAAAACCCAAAGAAAAATATTTGACGGAATGTCCAAAGATTTTCCTAAATTCAGAAGGTTATAAAAACAGAGGTTTCTGTACTATGATTACTAGTAACATGGGGTTGTGGATTTGGGATGCCCAGAATACACATGCAAATGAAATGCAGATGTCGTGGGCCAACTTCTGAGAAGATGGCATCCCATCTTGCATGGAAAAACTCTGGTTTCTGTGCAGAGGAAAGTACCTGGGCGTGTAGGGTCTGCTGTCCATACGCAGTGGGCAATGTGGTCATGGGAGAAGCACGTGTCAACAGGGAACAGCAGGAGGGAGGACATATTTTTGCAAGTACCACTGTTGCTCCCAGTCTGGAATGTCACACTCACAATTTGGGAGAAGCCGAAGAAAATCCTCCAGCCAGATGGGGCTTTGATGGGA
>Ga0181612_127517_pt1 | contig 26561 bp, 19 predicted proteins | sample HoacroProtozoa21_FD_119630 | JGI IMG/M metagenome (GOLD analysis project Ga0181612, IMG submission 119630) | Hoatzin crop microbial communities from Cojedes, Venezuel. Combined Assembly of Gp0051906, Gp0051904, Gp0051908
GCGGGGCCCGGGTATGCCGCGCGCCGGGACGTTGCGACGTGGAGACGGGCCGACGCATCGTGCCCGACCCCCCGGGCGAGCCGCCACGCTATCAGGACGTGTTCGGCGAGACTCTGCTCGAACTGGCCGAGCGGAACCCGAAGATAGTGGGAGTGACGCCCGCCATGCCCACGGGCTGCTCTATGAACATCCTGATGCACGAGATGCCCGAACGCACGTTCGACGTCGGCATTGCCGAGGGGCACGCCGTCACCTTCTCCGCTGGAATGGCCAAAGACGGGCTGCAGCCATTCTGCAACATCTACAGTTCTTTTGCACAGCGCGCCTACGACAACGTGATACACGACGTGGCCATACTGCGACTTCCCGTGGTGCTCTGCCTCGACCGCGCAGGACTCGTGGGCGAAGACGGGGCGACGCATCATGGTGCCTTCGACCTTGCCTCGCTGCGCCCAGTGCCCAACCTCACCATAAGCAGCCCGATGAACGAGCACGAGCTCCGCCGACTGATGTACACGGCACAGCTGCCCGACAAGGGTCCGTTCGTCATTCGCTACCCACGCGGCAACGGTGTGCTGGCCGACTGGAAGTGCCCGCTTGAAGAGATTACGGTGGGAACGGGTCGCAAGCTCCGCGACGGCGAGGGTATTGCCGTGCTCACTCTTGGTCCTATCGGCAACGATGCGTCCGAGGCAATAGAGGCGAGCGGAGTGAATGCCGCCCACTATGATATGCGCTTCCTAAAGCCACTCGACGAGACACTTCTCACCGAGATTGGCCAGAGCTACGATAGAATCATCACCATAGAAGACGGCGTGCGTCAGGGCGGCTTCGGCAGTGCCATACTCGAATGGATGAGCGACCACGGCTACTCCCCCCGCCTCACGCGCATGGGACTTCCCGACGAGTTCGTAGAGCACGGCACCGTGGCCGAGCTGCGCCACCTCGCCGGACTCGACAAGGAAAGCATAGTCGCTGCCCTTCGCACCCAAGCATCCAACTAAGCGCCCTATTATAATATAAGGAAAGGATGAAACCAGAAAAAGAGAACATTCGCATCAATCGCGAGATTCCATCCGTGCTGCGCCAAGCGGTCATGGAGGAGATGGCCTCGTTCGACGGCAACGCCTTCGAGCCCCAAGTAGGCATCTTCTGGCTCGACACGGAGAAGGAAGAGCTGTTCGACGTGAGGGCAGTGCCCGTGGCATCGCTGCGAGAGGGAATAAGCACCATAGCAGTGCTTCACAAAGACATCTGGGCGAAGAACTATTATCGCGCGAAGGCACGCGGAAACACCGACTCCATCTATCTGAAAGACTATACTCAGATACCTCGTGGCAGGGTGTTCGTCAATCGCTCCGACGGTAAGTTCAGCGTGAAGGTAGGGCACTGGATAGACGATTACGAGGCAATGCTGACCCCACTAATACGAGAGGAATTCAACATTCAAACCTTTGAATACGACATCGACGAGCACTGGGACTTAGGCAACGGATGGAGCGAGCACGACTTCAGCAGCCTCGGAATGTGACCGAGCATTGCCCTCGGCTGACAACAGCGCCGACGGACGGTAAGAGAAGTCAAGAGTGAAACGTTTAAAGATTAAAGTTAAAAGAAGAAGTGAAGATAGTGATTGCCGGCGCGGGAGCCGTAGGTAGATATTTGGCAAAGATGCTGTCGAGGGACAACATCGACTGCGTGCTTATAGATGCCGACAGCGAGCGACTGAACGGGCTCGACTCGGAATACGACATCATGACGCTCGCAGCCAACCCGACGAGCTTCAGCGCGCTGAAAGAGGCGGGAGCGTCGAAGGCCGACCTCTTCGTGGCCGTTACGCCCGACGAGAGCACTAACATCTGCTGCTGCACGTTTGCCCACCAATTAGGCGCGCGGAAAACAGTGGCGAGAATCGACAACTATGAGTATCTGCGACCGCAGGTGAAGCCCTACTTCGAGCAGATGGGAGTCAGCTCGCTCATCTATCCCGAAGTGCTCGCAGCGCAAGACATCGTCGGAGGGCTCAAGCTGAGCTGGGCACGCCAGCGCCTCGACATTCACGACGGAGCACTGACGCTGCTCGGAGTGAAGATGCGCGAGCAGGCTGAAATCCTCAATCAGCCGCTGAAAAACCTATGCGGGCCAGACGACCCTTACCACATAGTTGCGATTAAGCGCGGTGAAGAGACACTTGTTCCGAGCGGCAACGACGAACTACGCAACCTCGATTTGGCCTACTTCATGACGACGCGGGAGTACATACCTTACATAAGAAAGATAGTTGGCAAGGAGCATTATGCAGACGTAAAAAACGTGATAATCATGGGTGGCTCCAAGACTGCCGTGCGCACCGCACTTACGTTGCCCGACTATATGAACGCGAAAATAATAGAGCAGGACGAGGATCGCTGCGAACGGCTAAACCAGTTGCTTGAGGACAACGACACGATGGTTATACGCGGCGACGGGCGTGACCTTAGCCTCCTATTAGACGAGGGAATCAGAAACACGCAGGCATTCGTGGCGCTCACGGGCAACAGTGAGGGTAACATTTTGGCCTGCCTTACGGCTAAGCGCCTCGGTGTGAGCAAGACCGTAGCTATGGTGGCAAACATGGACTACGTGGGAATGGCGGAGAGCCTCGATATAGGAGCGGTGATAAACAAGCAGGTGATTGCAGCGAGCCACATCTATCAGATGATGATAGATGCAGACGTGTCAAACATGCGCTTCCTGATGACTGTGGATGCCGACGTCGCTGAGTTCCGCGCCGCAGAGGGGTCGAAGGTTACTAAGAGGCTCGTGAAAGACCTTGGCCTCCCCTTTGGCTTCACCATCGGAGGGCTGGTGCGTGGCGACAAGGGTATGCTTGTGAACGGCAACTCACAGATATTGGCGGGCGACTCTGTCATGGTGTTCTGCCACGACCAGGATATTAGGAGGATAGAGAAATACTTCCGTTGAGAGTCTTCGACGGTTTGTCGAGTTTTTAAGGTTTATCGAGTTTATCAAGAAGTATCGAAGTGGTTTCGGTTGAAAGTGGAGGAGGGAAAAATAGAAAGTGGTGGAGGGAAAGACGGAAAGTCCCGACATTAACGTTTGAGGATTATAGTATAAAGATAAAGGTAAGGTCTTGTTGGCTGAGACGTGATTAACAAGGAGATAATACTGAAGGTCATTGGGTCGCTGCTCCTGTTGGAGAGCGCTATGATGATTGTCTGCCTCGCAGTGGCTATCTATTGCGGTGGCGACGACGCCATGGCGTTCTTGATATCGTCTATTTCCACCGTTTGTGGGGGACTGCTGCTGAAGTATTGGGGTCGCTCTGGCACCAACAACATGGGCAGGCGCGACGCTTATCTCGTGGTTGCACTGGCGTGGGCCGTGTTTAGTCTCTTCGGAATGCAACCTCTCCTCTTCAGTGGGTACGTGACAAACATAGCGGACGCTTACTTTGAGACCATGTCGGGATTCACTACCACCGGCGCTTCGATAATCAACAATGTGGAGAGACTTCCGCATGGCTTGCTCTTTTGGCGTTCGCTGACACAGTGGATTGGCGGATTAGGAATCGTGTTCTTTACCATCGCAATATTGCCGTCGATGGTGGAAGGCAACGTGAAAGTGTTCGCTGCCGAGGCTACTGGGCCGATAAAGACAAAGCTGCACCCTCGCCTGGGTACCACGGCAAAGTGGATATGGGGCGGCTACACGGCTCTGACGCTTGCCTGCTTCGCTGCATACTACTTCTCTGGCATGAGTCTCTTCGACGGGGCGAACTATGCCATGACCACCACGGCAACTGGCGGCTTCGCCCCCCATAACGACTCGCTTCTACACTTCAATTCTCCCCTTATCGAGTACGAAAGCATCTTCTTCCAATTTGCGGGCGGCGTGAACTTCACCCTGCTTTATTTGGCACTGTTTAAGTTCAAGTTCCGCGAGTTCTTCCACAACAGTGAGCTTCGTTTCTTCCTTTGCATGCTGCTCGTTGCCACGGCAATAATCATGAGCATGCTGATGGCTCGATGCGGCTACGAGTGGGAGCGCGCCTTGCGGTCGGCACTGTTCACCGTGGTTTCCTTCTCGACTACCACGGGCCTCTTCAACGACAGCATAGCGGCATGGCCTCACCTGACGTGGATTGTGCTGGCGATAATGATGTTCGTCGGTGCTTGCGCCGGGAGCACAAGCGGGGGATTCAAGTGTGTTCGCGTAGTAATGATATTCAAAGTTATGCGGAACGAGTTTCGACACATCATACATCCCAACGCCGTGCTCCCCGTCAAGCTGAACGGGCACAGCCTGCCGTCGTCGAACATTCCCACGCTGCTTGCCTTTCTCGCCCTCTTTGTCTCGGTGCTGTTCCTATCGACGGCCTTCTGCATCGTGATGGGAATAGACATGATAAACGCCGCCAACATCTCGCTCTCGTGCCTGAGCAACGTAGGCCCGACGCTCGGCGTTGGCGTAGGCCCCGACCTCTCGTGGGTAGAGCTGCCCACGGTGGTGAAGTGGCTTTGCTCGGTGCTCATGCTCACGGGCCGTCTTGAGATATTCAGCGTGCTGGTGATATTCACCCGCTCGTTCTGGAAAGACAATTAAGTAAACCACCCTCCACAAACGTATATAGTGCAGAAACAACGATTAAAGTCTTAGGAAAAGAGATGATGAAATGCTACACGTTTAAACCAATACTCAAGCAGACCCTCTGGGGCGGAGAGAGGATTATCCCGATGAAACACCTCGACGCTCGGCTCGACCACGTAGGCGAGAGCTGGGAAGTGTCGGGAGTGGAAGGCTCGGAGAGCATAGTGGCCGAGGGCGAGCACGCCGGAATGACGCTGACCCAACTGACCGACCTGCTGCGCGACAAGCTCGTGGGACGCGACAACTATCAGCGTTTCGGCAACGAGTTTCCACTGCTGATAAAGTTCATCGACGCCCAGAAAGACCTCTCGATACAGGTGCACCCCGACGACACCACCGCCCGACGCCACGGCAAAGACCACGGCAAGTCGGAGATGTGGTACCTGATGCCGTCGGCTCCCCACGCCCGACTTCGCAGCGGCCTCCGTCGAAGAATTACACCCGAAGAGTACGCGGAGATGGTGGCGAACGACACAATATGCGACGCCATCGCCGAATACGACGTGAAGGAAGGCGACTGCTTCTACCTTCCCGCGGGCAGAATACACAGCATCGGAGCAGGGTGCCTGCTCACCGAAATACAGCAAACGAGCGACGTCACCTACCGCATCTACGACTTCAAACGGCGCGACAAAGACGGAAACCTGCGCCAACTGCACACCGCCGAGGCCGCTGAAAGCATCGACTACAGGGTGAGCGACGACTATCGCACGCACTACACTCCGGCGAAGAACCAGCCTGTGGAGCTCGTCAGATGCCCATACTTCACCACAACCATCTACGACCTTAGCGAACCCATGTCGCTCGACTACTCGGAACTCGACAGCTTCGTTGTGCTCATCTGCGTCGGTGGCTCAGGCACGCTTTCCATAGACGGCGAGCAGCACGCCATAGCCGTCGGACAGACGCTCCTGCTTCCGGCCACCTGCCAACAGGCCGTCGTAAGCGGAACCGTCAAGCTGATAGAGACTTACGTCTGAGAATTTTACCCCGCAATACGCCGTGAGACTCGCGCCCGCACGATAGCATCCGAGGGCACGAGTCTCACTTTTTCGTTTCCACCACCGAGATGATTGGGACGCAAATCTCGCATAGCCCTTATATAAATAGGTGATAGAGGGATTTGATGGGGATTGAGATTCGGACGTAAATCTCACATAAATCTTTCAAAAATCGGTGGGGCGCGGGATTGAGGAGGAGGGTTGGGAGAAAGAATGTCCTGCGTAAAAATTTTACAGAACGGGCGATTTTCTTGGGAGGAAAGAGGGTGGAAAGAGGGGCGATTGGGGGTGGCTTTTTGAGGGGGTGGCGGTGGGTCAAAACTTCCACCACCGTAGGAGTCAAGACGCACCACCGTAGCTCTCGACTCCCACCACCGTTCCTCTTGACTCGCACGGTGGTGGAAGTTTTTGCCCATCGCCGTGGGCATTTTCTCGCACTTCTATCGGCGTCTATTAGATTGATAATCTTTAAGTTGCACTACAAGCGTCGTTTTCCCGAATTTTCTCGTTTTTTGCCTTTTTCGTCGCTTGGCGCTCAAATTTCGCACCATCATCTCGCACTTCTTCCGCCTCGGCTTCTTTTCTTAAAAATTATTATTACAAAACAGTGGAACGACTGTTCCCAAAACGAAAACTCGCGAAATCTGCCCTCACCAACGATTTAAGGAAGATTTATGGAGAATTAACGTCCGAAAAAAGACCGACTGCGGGAGAGTCTTCCTGCGGTCGGTCTTTGGGTTTTTGAGTGGCGGTTACTGCTTGTCGATGGTGAAGTCGAGCTGTCGTTTCTCTATGTTGGCCGAGGCCACCTGTATGCGTATTGGGTCGCCCAGCAGGTAGCGCTTATGGCGACGACGGCCTATGAGACAGTAGTTCTTCTCGTCGAAGTCGTAGTAATCATCGTCGAGGTCTCTCATAGGCACCATGCCTTCACAGTGGTTCTCATCGACCTCGCAATATATTCCGTAGGAAGTGATACCGGATATGTGAGCATCGTAGGAGTTTCCTATTTTGTCGGACATAAACTCTACCATCTTGTATTTGATGCTCTCTCGCTCGGCCTGCGTAGCCACTTGCTCCATCTCCGAAGAGTGTTCGCACAACTCTTCGTAGTGTTGTTTGTTCGCCGAACGTCCGCCTTGCTGATAGCGTGTGAGCAGTCTGTGCACCATGGTGTCTGGGTAACGGCGTATCGGTGAGGTGAAGTGAGTATAGTAGTCGAAGGCCAGTCCGTAGTGCCCAATGTTGTCTGTGGAGTACTTTGCCTTCATCATCGCTCTTAGGGCGACCATCTCTATCACGTTCTGTTCGCGTTTGCCCCGACAGTCGTCCATCAGTTTGTTCAGGGCGCGCGTGATGGCAGCCTTCGTGCCTGTTGTCTTCATCTTGTAGCCGAACTTCACTGCGAAGTCGCTCAGCTCTTCCAGTTTCTTGGGGTCTGGCTGGTCGTGCACACGGTAGGGGAGCACCTTTGGCTTCTGCCCTCGCTTTGTCTTTCCAATGCTCTCGGCAACTGTTCGGTTGGCGAGAAGCATGAACTCCTCTATCAGTTTGTTTGCGTCTTTAGACTTCTTGAAGTAGCAACGCGTGGGCTTTCCTTTGTCGTCGATGTCAAAGTGGAGTTCCTCTCTATCGAACTTCACTGACCCATTCTTAAACCGTTCGGCCCGGAGTTTCTTAGCGAGGGCATCGAGAACTATCAGCTCGGCTGCATGCTCGCCCTTGTATCCGTTCGGCCCGGCAGGGGGGGCGGGCTCTCCTTTTCCGTCGATGACTCCGTTTTGCTCCAGTATCTCTTGCACCTCCTCATAGGCGTAGCGTCGGTCGCTCTTTATGACGGTGTGCACGAGGCGCCACGAGCGTATCATGGCGTCAGCGTCGAGGTCGAACACTACGCTGTAGCACAGTTTCTCCTCGTTCGGCCTTAGCGAGCAGATGAAGTTGCAGAGCCGTTCCGGAAGCATCGGTATGGTTCGGTCAACCAAATATACACTTGTGGCCCTTTGCTGCGCCTCTTTGTCGATTATCGACCCCTCTTTCACGTAGTGGGAAACGTCGGCGATGTGGACTCCCACCTCCCAGAGGTTTCCGTTTTTCCTAAGCGAGAGCGCGTCGTCGAAGTCCTTGGCGTCCTTTGGGTCGATGGTGCAGGTGAAGACTTCGCGGAAGTCCTCGCGGCCCTTCAGGTCGTCGGCGGTTATCTCCGCCTTGATTTGGTTGGCAGCCTCCTCCACTCGCTTCGGATAGCTGTAGGGCAAGCCGTATTGCGCGAGTATGGCGTGCATCTCTGCGTTGTTCTCTCCCTGTTTGCCGAGAATGTCGATTACTTCTCCGACTATGTGCTTGTCGTCCTTCGTGGGCCACTGTGTGATGCGCACCACAGCCTTGTCGTCGGTCTTTCCTCCCTTGAGTTTTTTCTTCGGAATCAGTATGTCGTGCACGAAGATGTTGCTCTCGGTGATGAGAAACGCGATGTCTTTCATCACCTTCAGTCGGCCTACGAAGGTGTCGCGCTTGCGCTGGAGAATCTCGACCACGGTGCCCTCCTTGATGTGGTTCTGCCGTCGGGCCGAGAACTGAACGCGGACGCGGTCGCCGTTGAGGGCGAACATTGAGTTTCGCTCGGCTATGAATATCGGTTTCCCGCCGTCGTCGGGCTGGAAAGAATTCTTGCCGTTCGACTTTCTGATGAACGTTCCGTCTTGCAACTGACCCTTGGTGTTCAGTTTGTACGCCGTATCGGAGACCCTACTAAGATAGTCGTCCCAAGCCATGTCGTCGAGCGTGTCGATGCAGAGCATCTTCGCTGGATGAGTGTCAAGATGCAGCGTGCGATAGATGTCCTTCAGTGAAAATGTCTTCTCCGGACTTGCGCCGAAGAGTTCTTGCAGCTGCTCAACGAGCTGCTTCTTCGTAATGCGTTTTCCGCCTTTTTTACCCTTTCCCATATTAGTTTCCGTTATTTCGTTTGTGCAAATTTACGAAAAAAGTTGATATCTACCACTTTTCTTTCAGATTATTTTGCATAAATGAAAAAATCTTCGTAAGTTTGCAACAAATTACAAACTATCGTTAGATGAAAAAACTATTGTTGGCCCTCGCGGCAGTGATGATGCTTGGCATATCGTGCAAGCGCGACTATTTCGACCAGGAAGGATACGAGGAGTACATACACTACGGCTTCCCCATTGACAGCATTGACGCCAAACAAGACTGGACAACGCTGCTCTCTACGAAGGCCACCGTGAGCCTTAGCCTCGGCACGGGCAGTGGCTACACCGTGGGAGTATATGCCGACGACCCGACGAGCGCCACAGCCACCACACTCTATGCCTCGGAAGAGACCACCGACGGGGCGACGGCTCAGTTCACCTTCGGTCATCCCACGAGCGTCGGCTCGTTCTACGTAGCCCTGACCGATGCCAACCAAAACATGATAGTCAAGCAAGCCTCGCTCGCTGACTCGGCACTCTCGGTGGCTTTCACCGCCGCCGACAAAGGATGGACCAAGCAAACGGCCACCACGGAACGGTTCACGTGGAGATGCTGCTTCGAGGATGCCTTCCCCGACGCAGGCGACTACGACTTCAACGACGTGGTGCTCACGCTGTCGAGCCACCGCGTCAGCTCGAAGTGCGTCAGCCTGACCATCTCGCTCGACGCCATCGGCTCCGTCTCGGCCATCGGCGCTGCCGCCCGACTGGTAGGACTGACCGAGAGCGACATCGACTCGGTAAGTGCGGCGTCGAAGTTCCTTCAGTATGATTTCTCATACAGCCCCGTAGGAGAGAAAACCACCGCAAAAGGCTATCAACTCAGCAACGACAACGAGATAGTCATCCCCATATTCAACGATGCCCACTATGCCATCAGCGAAGGCGCAATGGCGGACGACGGCTCAATCTACCGCGCATACTATAACACCGTCGGCGCTGCCACCGACTCGCGATACTCGACATACGCCAAGACTGCCACCCCAGTGGAGAAGACCTTCTATATTTGGTGTAAGAACGAAACGGTGGCAAAAAGCATTGGCCACGCCACTATCGACGTGTTCGCAGTAACGCAGTACAACGGCTCCTACTACGAGACTCACTGCTTCCCCTATAAGCGCGAGGAGACGCTATGCGTATGGCACGACAGCAAATACAAGAGCGTTTACGACGACAACTACCCGTGGGCGCTCAAGGTGCCAGGCTACTTCAAGTATCCCGCCGAGGGAATAAAAATCAGCTACTACTACAACAACGTCATCACAGGAGCCTACGCCACCACTAACCACTCCTTCGGAGAGTGGGCCGAAGACCATACGAAGGCACAAGACTGGTACGACTATCCCACATCCAACTACGTTTACTGATGAAGATTCTCATAACAGGAACCACTGGCTTCATAGGAGGATTCATAGTATCTGAGGCACTCCAAAGGGGCTTCGATGTATGGGCGGCAGTTCGTTCCACGAGCAACCGACAGTGGCTCACCGACCCTCGGATAAACTTCATAGAACTAAACCTAAGCTCTCAAGCCGACCTCGAACGACAGCTCAACGGCCACTCGTTCGACTACGTGGTGCACGCCGCAGGAGTAACCAAGTGCCTCGACAAAGACGACTTCTTCCGCATCAACACCGAGGGAACGAAGAACCTCGTCAGAGCCTTGCGCACGCTCAACATCACCCCCAAGCGATTCATCTACATCAGCAGCCTGAGCGTCATGGGACCCGTGCGCGAGCAACAGCCTTACACCGATATTCTGGAAAGCGACGTACCGCAGCCCGACACCGCTTACGGCGAGAGCAAACTGATGGCCGAGGACTTTCTGGAGACAGTGAAAGGGCTGAACTACGTCATACTGCGCCCCACGGGAGTGTATGGCCCCCGCGAGAGAGACTACTTCATGATGGCGCAGAGCATAAAGAAACACACCGACTTCGCCGTTGGCTACAAGCCTCAAGACATCACGTTCATATACGTGGACGACCTCGTTCAGGCCATCTTTCTCGCGCTCGACAAGGGTGAGAGCGGACGCGCATACTTCTTGAGCGACGGAGAAGTGTACGGTTCAAGAACCTTCAGCGACCTTATTCGCAAAGAGCTGGGCAACCCGTGGCTGCTGCGCATCAAGGCACCCATCTGGCTGCTCCGCGTCATTACGTTCTTCGGAGAGTACTACGGACAAATAACTGGCAAGGTAACAGCGCTCAACAACGATAAATACCACATCTTGCGACAGCGGAACTGGAGGTGCGACATCACCCCTGCCATGCGCGAACTGGGATACAAGCCACGAATAAAGCTCGAAGAAGGAGTGAAGCTCGCCATAAATTGGTACAAGGAGAATGGGTGGCTTTAAGAAACTATTATCGCTGGAAAAGAACCCTCGCAAGGGGCTGCTCTGGGCAGAGTGGGCTATGCTGGCCTACATGCTGCTCACGTTCTTCATCATATTCTTCACCTACACAAAGCTGCACAACCCAGAGTCGATGATTTACGGACGACTGCGGGTGCTCGCCATCACCGCGGCAATGTGGGGAGTCTATCGAATGGCGCCCTGCCGACTGACGCTGATGCTGCGCGTACTGGTGCAGATGGCACTGCTCTCCTGGTGGTATCCCGACACATACGAGTTTAACCGGATGTTCCCAAACCTCGACCATCTCTTCGCCTCCTGGGAGCAAAGTCTCTTCGGGTGTCAGCCCGCGCTGCTCTTCTCGGCGCTCGTGCCGTGGGCATGGTTCAGCGAGCCGATGGACCTCGGATACGCAATCTACTACCCAATGGTCGCCGTAGTGCTGTTCTGCTACTTCCTTCGGAAATACGACGACTTTGCGCGCGCATCGTTCGTCATCGCCGCAGCCTTCTTCATCTACTACGTCATCTACATCTTCCTACCAGTGGCCGGTCCACAATACTATTACCAAGCCGTAGGCACCGAACAGATAGCCAAAGGCGTCTTTCCCGCGCTCGGCCACTACTTCGCCGACCATCAAGAGGCGCTCCCAAGCCCAGGATATGCCGAAGGAATATTCTATCGAATGGTGGCCGACGCCCATGCAGTGGGCGAGCGACCCACGGCGGCATTCCCAAGCAGCCACGTGGGAGTGGCTACCATCCTAATGTTTCTCGCGTGGCGACTGCCCAAGCGACGCCTTTTCTGGGTGCTGACACCATTCTACGTGCTGCTGTGCCTATCCACGGTTTACATCTTCGCCCACTATGCCATCGACGTGTTTGGCGGATGGCTCTCGGCAATAATAATCTACGCCGCGCTGATGGCCGTCTCTGCCCCCCGAAGGAAAAAGCGCAGCCCACGCAACCAATAGCCGCCGAAAATCACCGTCGGGAAAAAAGTCCACCCTATATATAATATATAAAAGGTACGCGCGAGAGGTCGGCGTACCTTTTTTTCTTTCCTTGAAATCAATCGTGGCATCAACGACCGACCACCATCTTTCGGCACTCCACGCTCCCGTCGGCCTTACGAACACGCTGGATAATCACCCCGCGCGAGCCCGCAGGCGAAGCCAACCGTCGGCCTCCGAGGTCGAAATAGTCGGTGTGGCCGTCCTCATCTGCCGCCGTCTCCTCGATGGCGCTCTGCTCCGAGGGCAGCGAGAAACGGCTGCAAAAGTTCCACACCTCCTCGGCAGAGAAGATGCTGTCGTTAACTAACTTATGCGCCACACCACTCATCTTCAGCAGCTCCACCTCCACTCCGTCGGTGCCGTTCAGGTAGCGATAGCGCGTAATGTTCTGCGCCTTATAGGGCGACGTCAGCACTGGCTCGCTGTCGCAACCGTTGCGCGCCACCCAATTCTCTATCACCGTAGGCACGCTGGAGTACCACACTATCGGGTCGCTCGTGCCGTGGATGTGCAGCAGTGGCACGGGGCGACTGCTCTCGTAGCTCCTATTTATGAGCGGATAACCACTCATGGCCGCGAAAGCCGCTATGCGGTCGGCTATGAGGTTCATCGAGTGATAGGTGAGCATGCCACCCATGGAAAAGCCAGTCAGGTAAACGCGACTGCGGTCTATCGAGCGATGCTCCGCGGCCCAGTCGATGATGGAGCAGATAAACTCGGTGTCGGTGGTACCGCTGATGTCCCACGAGTTGCCGATGCCGTCGGGATAGACCACGCAGAAGCGCGCCGTGTCGGCCACCGTCTCCGCCCGAAAGTGAGTGCGCATATAGTCGGCGTCCCACGTCAGCCCGTGCAACGCAATCATCAGCGGTCGCCCCGCCTCCAGGCCGTCAGGGGTGCAGCAGACAAACGAACGCTCGGTGCCACCGACGCTCAACGCCACCGTCTCCGTCTGCACAGCGCCAGCCGAGACCGACGCAAAGACCGCCGCCACGAGGCACGTCCACACTCTAAGAAAACAATTAACGCCCTTCATACGCCTTCGCATTTACTCCGAAATCTCTATCAAGTTCCCTTCCGGCCCCTCCACGCAACTCTCGTAGTAGCCGTCGCCCGTAACGCGAGGCCCGCTGACCACGGCAAATCCCGCACTGCGCAGCGCGTCGGTCAGACTGTCCACCGCCTCGCGACCGCCCACGCAGAACGACAGGTGGGCATAGCCAGTGCGCATCGGGTTCTTCTCCACCGCCACGATGTCGGGACGCGTCATCAGTTCCAGTCGCGTCTCACCGCCGAACGAGAGGAAATAAGTCGTCAGTCCAGTGCGCGGGTTATGGTAGCGGTCGTTGGCCGTCGCCCCGAAAAAGCGCTCGAAAAACGCCCGTGCGTCCTCAAGGTCTTCCACGTAGAGCGCCAGATGGTCTATCTTCATAACGTTTCGCCATTATGGTTTTACGCCGACAAAGTTACGATAAAAGTTTCACATTACAATGGAAACGTCCAACTATTTTCACCGTAACGATTTTCTGTTTTAGCCTAAATCACACTCTGATTTAAGCTAAACCACGTCCTGATTTAGCCTAAACCACAACTTTCAATCACCTACAATCCACAAAACCACCATAACAACCATCCCACTGCACCACCCAAAAACCATAAACGCCCCATACCCCCCAAAACCGCCCCCCGCAAAAGAAATCCCTAACATTTATCGCCGAAACATTTGGCTATCTCCGAAAAAACAGCTAACTTTGCAACCACATATCAAAAATTAACACCAAAAAAACAAAAGAACATGAAGAAAATTTTAAGCATCGCTCTCGTAGCAATCTTCACGCTTGCACTGAACTCGTGCAGCAAAGAGGAGACAACAAAAACTTACGACTTGAATGGTAACGAGATTACAAAGAAGACCGAGCAGACAACTTGGGAGAATTTCCCAAGCAGCGGTAATAGTCAACTGAACGGATTTTCCTTCATCAATGTAAACGCCGTCAGTGGTACGGGAATTTGCGGAGAGCAGATGTCCGACGCAGCTGGCGAGCACCGCTACGACTTCGACAGCAATCAGGTAACGGCTCTATCAGCGAGCTCAGGTGCTTGGAAGAAGGTGGCTGGCCCTTATTCCTATAAATGTGGCGAATCAAAAATAGCGGTCAAGATATCAGACAAGGAGATGAAAGTAACCCCGCTCGACGGTGGCACCGTTGGCGCAATAAACGGGGTAAAGTTCTTTAAGCTCTATTTTGATGGGCAAGAGTATAAGAGCGATAATTACCCATACTAACAGCTGTCAGCGACTACCATCAAAACAAGAGGGCGCGAGGGCATTGGCCTGACGCGCCCTCTTCCATTTTAAGAGGAAAGAAATGAGGAAATACAATGTTTTGTTCGTATGCCACGGGAACATCTGCCGAAGCCCGATGGCCGAGTTTGTGATGAAAGACCTCGTGGCAAAGGCGGGACTCGCGGAGAGCATCTACGTGGAGTCGGCGGCCACATCGACCGAGGAGATAGGAAACCCCGTCTATCCCCCGGCACGCCGCAAGCTGGCAGAGCACGGGCTGCAGTGCAAGGGAAAGACAGCGAGGCAGATGACGCGAGCCGACTACGACCGTTTCGACCTCATCGTTTGCATGGACGACTACAACGTGGTCAACGCTCGCCGCATAGTGGGACCAGACTCCGAAGGGAAAATCAGCAAGCTGCTCGACTACACCCGTCGCCCCGGCAACGTGGCCGACCCGTGGTACACCGGCAATTTCGACGCCACGTGGCGCGACGTCTGCGAGGGATGCCAAGGACTGCTGTCGCAACTTTCTGACCGAGAGACTGCGTAAGCCGCGCGCGCCGTTCGTAATATAAAATAAAAGCTAACGACGATGAAGAAGACTATCATGGTGGCCGCGATGACGGCCTTGGCTATTGCAGCGACGGCGCAACAGGTGAAGTCGCCCGACGGGAAGTACGTGTTCGACTTCTGTCAGCGCGACGGGCAGATGTTCTATTCGGTGAGCTACGACGGGCTGACCGTGGTGGAACGCAGCGAACTGGGCATTGAGATAGACAACCGACTGTTTGAGTCGGCCCTGGGAATACCGCGCGACACGTGCAGCTACTGGTGCTCGAACATGACCCTACGAGGGTACGACATATCGGGCACCGACACCACGTGGACGCCCATCTACGGCGAGAACGCCACAATACGCGACCACTACCGACAACTGACGCTGCATCTGGGAAAGGGCGACGCCGAAAACAGCACCGACGGATACGACTTCGACAAGCGACGTTTCTATAAGATGGACATCGAGGTACGGGCATACGATGAGGGTATCGCCCTAAGATACTATTTCCCCGAAACGTCGAACGGTCTTTTTCTGAACATCGTGGGAGAGCGCACCCAGTTCCGTATGCCCGCCGAGACAGAGGCACTCTATGAGGAATGGGCGCAGGGTCCGTTCCAGTGGCTACCACTGAAGGACTGGCCTGCCGAGAGCGAGCGACCGCTGTTTCTCCGCCTGAAAAACGGACTGCGAGTGGCACTGCTGGAGGCGCGCATGGTGGACTACGCCCGCGGGAAGTTCCGTCTTGCAGGCGAAAACACGCTGCAGCTCTCCATGTACGACGGCGTGGAAGCCATGTCGCCCTATGCTACCCCGTGGCGCGTAGTAATGGCGGCAAGAAGCTCTGCCGAGATAGTCAACCACAAGGACTTGGTGCTCAATCTGAACGACCCGTGCCGGCTGACCGACGCCGCCTTCGTGCGTCCGGGCAAGGTCTATCGTTGTGGGCGGCTCGACCGCGACTACATCATGCGTGGCATCGCCTTCGCCGAACAAGAGCACATGCAATACGTCGAGCTCGATGCACGGTGGTATGGGCCAGAGATGCAGATGCAGTCGAGTGCTCTACGCGAGTCGCCAGAGCGAGATTTCACGGTGAAAGAGGTATGCGATTCCGCTCGCCGCCACGGACTGGGCGTGTGGGTCTATGTCAATCAGCGCGCGCTCTATCAGCAGCTCGACCAGATTCTGCCGCTCTATCGCGAGTGGGGCGTCAAAGGCATCAAGTTCGGTTTCGTACAGATAGGCAATCAGATGTGGACCACATGGCTGCACGACGCCGTTCGCAAGTGCGCCGACTATGGCATACTCGTAGATATTCACGACGAATATCGCCCGACGGGATTCTCTCGCACCTACCCCAATCTGCTTACGCAAGAGGGAATCGGCGGCAACGAAGAGATGCCCGACGCATGGCACAACGTGGTGCTTCCCTTTACGCGCTTCCTTTGCGGACCCGCTGATTACACCCTCAGTTACTACTGCAACCGCATTCGGAACACACGCGCACACCAGTTGGCTATGGCATCCGTTTACTATTCCCCGTTGCAGTTTCTATACTGGTACGACGACCCGACGCTCTTCGACGGAGGCTCCGAGCTGAAGTTTTGGCGCGACATACCGACGACTTTCGACGAAAGCATCTGCCTCGACGGAGAGCCTGGCGACTACATCGTGCAGGCCCGACGCAAGGGCGACGTCTGGTTTGTCGGCGTGATGAACGGTCTCGACGCCCGCACTCTGACGCTGCGAACAGACTTCCTCCCGCGCGGCACCTACACCGTCGAGCTCTATCAGGACGACCCTTCGCTCGAAACGCGCTCGAAGGTCTCTTCTTCCGTCATCACCCTAAAGGCTGGCAAGCCTCTCACCCTTCCACTCCTCCCCTCCGGCGGCGCCGCTCTTAGGATTGTGAAGAAATAGTGCTTTCGCCGAACCGCCGACTATTTCTCCCTGAGGAAACGCCGCAAAAGGAAGGTAAGGAAATAAGGCAACGTGTATATCTTTCCATTGAAACCGACGTTTTTGTTGCATAGTTTTATGCCGTAGCTGATGTCGGGGTACGAGTCGCTCTCGATAAGACGGTTGAGCGAAGGTGTCGCATTGTCGGTGGCCTTCACCTCCACTGGTATTAGCGACGACGTATCTCTTACGAAGAAGTCCATTTCTACGGTGCTCTTCTCGTTTCGGAAGAAGAATAGTCCGTAGTTCTGCTTTCGGAGCATCTCGGCAACTACGTTCTCGTAAATGGCTCCTTTGTAGGTGCCGTAATTTTGGTTCAGTCGTAGGTCGTCTTGCGCCTCGTCGTCGAGCGACGCAATGAGCAGCCCCGTGTCGTGGAAATACAGTTTGAAGTTGTTGGGCTGATAGTTGCCCTTGAGTGGCAGTTCCACGCTTTGCAACAGATAGCACACGTTTACGATGCCCGCCTCACCGAGCCAGTCAACCACTCCCACGTACTCTCTGTTGCGTGCGCCGTGCGCTATCTTTGAGATTTGAAACTTCTTGTTCTCCTTAGCGAGGAAGACGGGAATGTGACGGAACGCCTGCAATATTTTCCCTTTATCTAAGCCCTCTGCGTATTTCGTTATGTCTTCTTCGTAGTCTCTCAGCAGTTGCCGCTGCAAGCGAAGCGTGTTGCCAAAGTTTCGGTTCGCCGTGAAATCGCTTACCACCGCAGGCATTCCGCCCACCACCATATAGTCGTGGAAGATGCTCATCAGCGTCTGCATCTCTCCGTTGGTAAATGGCTTCTGCTGAATAGCGTGGAACAGCAAGTCGTCGGTGAGCCTTTCGTCGTAGCCCAACGCCCATAGGAACTCCTCAAAATCCATGGAATGCATGTCGAAGTCCTCCTTAAATCCCACACTCACAGACTCGATTTCCCGGTAACTGATGCCCATGAGCGAACCAGAGCACACTACATCGTAGCGCCCATCAAGGGCGAACGACTTCAGACTTGTGGCGCAATCGGGACACTTCTGCAGTTCATCGAAAAAGATAAGCGTATGGTAAGGCTCAAAACGGAAGGCGGGGTTTCTGAGCGAGATTTGCTTTAGAATCTCGTCCACATCGTAGCCGTTCTCGAAAATCGTGGTGAAAGCTGGCTGTAAGACAAAGTTTATTTCCACGAAACTACGGTAGTTGCGTTCGGCAAACACCCTCACCGAAGTGGACTTCCCTACCTGGCGGGCACCCTTCACTATTATAGGAAGTCGGCGCTCTTTCCGCTTCCATTCATCCAAGTATCTATCAATCTTTCTTCTTAGCATAACGAAGGTTTAAATCACAAAATTCCGTTCCTTTCAGGACGGACAATCACAAAATTCCGGTACAAAGGTAGTAAAAAATCACAAAATTCCTGCTTTTTCGACGTAAAATATCACAAAATTCCAGAAAGCGACGGGGGTGAGCGAGTTTTTACGCGCTCGTGTGTCGGTGGCAACAGCATTGCTCCCAAGTCTTTTCACGCAGAACGGAATAGTGAGGGATCATCGCAGGAATATTGTCGGAATTGTAGTGAAAAATGTCCGAAAAGGGATAGACATTTGGCGTTTCCACGATTTTTTCGTAATTTTGTCGGGATGAAACGACTGGTTTTCCTAATCCTTAACGTGTTTGCACTGCTGACGGGATGGGCACAGACCACCGCCGACAGCGTGAAAATGCCTAACGTGGCGTTCGGCGGACGGGGGCTGAACCTCGGAGTCATCGGGCGAGCCGACACGCTGAAGGGGCTTCAGCTGAACTTGCTGTCGAGCTCGGCAGACCTGCTGAAGGGCGTGCAGATAGGAGCCGTCGTAGGTGCGGCGGACAACCTGTCGGGAGTGCAGTGGGCGGCTCTCTCCACTGTGTCGCGGCGTTTCAAGGGATTCCAACTCTCTTCGATGAACAACGTTGCACTCAGTCCCTACCGTGGCTGGCAGATAGCAGGCGTGTCGAACGTGGCTATGGGCGTGGAGCGAGGAATGCAACTCTCTGCTGCGAACATCTCCGCATCGTACATGCGTGGCGCTCAGATAGGCGTGTACAACTATGCCGACACGCTTAACGGCTCGCAGTTAGGACTGGTGAATGTGGCACTCTCCCACCCTCGCGGATGGCAGGTAGGAGTGGTGAACTACACTCGCGACACGATAGCCCACAAGATCGGCCTCGTAAACGTGAACCCCAAGACGCGGATCGACCTGATGTCGTTCGGCGGAACGTCGTCGAAGGCCAACCTTGCCGTTCGCTTCCGAAACCGAAGCACATACAACATCATAGGCGTGGGAACCCACTACATGGGGCTTGACGAGCATTTCTCAGGAGCGTTGTTCTATCGTATCGGCCAGTATTTCCAGCTCTCGCCACGGTGGAGCGTCAGTGGCGACATCGGCTTCTTTCACATTGAGACCTTCGAGGAGAACTCCGCCGAAACGCCCGAACGACTATACTCCGTGCAGGCGCACCTGAACGCCGACTACCAGCTGAGCCGCGCCGTAGGGCTCTACGGTTCCGTGGGCTACGAGCAAACGCGATACTACTCCCCTAACCGGAAATACAGAAACGGGCTGGTGGCACAGCTTGGCCTCACCTTCCTTCTGCCTCGCGACAACGACAAATCAGCCGACGAACTGCTGCAAGAGGCCGCAAGGAGGAGCAACCAAAAGCGCAGCGACCTGCTCTCCACCACCTCCGACGGGAAGCACCCCTGGCGAGCTGCGGCGCAAGTGACGGCCATCAACGCCCTTGTCCACTGCTTCGATCGGTTCGTGCTCGACGAAGAATTCGCCCAAGTGAACCTACACACAATACACCGGAACCTGAAGAAAGGCTTCGTGTGGGACAATGACCAGTTCTCTACGAATCTTTTCGCACACCCGTACCACGGCAATCTTTACTTCAACGCTGCACGCTCCAACGGCCTCAACTTTTGGGAATCAGCACCCTACGCAATGGGAGGCAGCCTAATGTGGGAACTCTTCGGAGAGATAGAGCCACCCGCAATCAACGACCTGATAGCGACCACGTTCGGCGGCATCTCGCTCGGAGAAGTAACGTTCCGTCTGTCCGACATCGTGCTCGACGACCGCACCCACGGCTTTCCGCGTTTCCTCCGAGAGGCGGCGGCAACCCTGATTAGCCCCCTGAAAGGCTTCAACCGAATAGTGAGCGGGCGAGCATGGAGGGTGAATCCCGCGGCTGCCCCCTACCACGACCACGACGCGCTGCCCGTGAACCTCACCATCACCGTGGGCGACCGCTACGTGGCCGACAACGGTGCACTGTTCCGCGGAGAGCAGCAGCCGTCCATCGACTTCGGCATAGAGTATGGCGACATCCTCGACGAAGAGAACAACCGGCCATACGACTTCTTCGCACTGAACGCCACGTTCGGCTTCACCGGCAACCAACCCATAATCAGCAATCTGCACTTGCTCGGCAGACTGTGGAGCGCGCGAACCGTCTCCACCAGCCGTCTCTCCGCCGAATTCGGACTGTATCAACACTTCAACTACTACGACTCGAAGCCAGTGAAAAACGGGTCGGACCGCACACCCTTCCGCATCTCCGAGGCAGCCTCCTTCGGTCCCGGCTTCGTGTTTCGCTACCACGACATCGGCTCTCTGCGCCAACTGGAGCAACGCTTCCTGCTTAGCGCCATACTGCTTGGGGGGACGAAGAGCGACTACTACAACATAATAGACCGAGACTACAATATGGGGAGCGGATACAGTGCGAAGGTGCAGACCAGAATGAAGTATAGAAATCTGTGCGACGTTCGGCTGCTGGCCGAGCATTACCGCATATTCACGTGGAAAGGCTACGAGGGAAAAGACCTCGAAACCATCGACCCGCTCTACCTTAACTCCCAGGGAGACCGAGGCAACGCACAGCTGACCGTGGCCACAGCCATGCTCGACTTCCCGCTCAACGACCACCTGACCATAAAGTCGCAAGCCAGCTATTTCATACGCGACACCCACTATAAATACTACGACGACGTGAGCTCGCGAACCTTTGAAGTGCGCCTCGGCTTGGCATACACCTTCTGATTTTAAACGCCCTTACGATAGTAAAAAACTTTCTTAACGGCGAAGGAATGCGAAAGGCACGGCGGAAGCGCGGTTTTCTCTTTGGGCGCAGAAAATTCCAATTTCTATGATATTGAAAATCAGCCGCTTCGGTGGGTCGAAATTCCCACCACCGTAAGAATTGAGAGCTACGGTGGTGGGAGTCAAGACGCACGGTGGTGGGAGTCGAGAGCTACGGTGGTAGGAGTTGGCTTCTTCCACCGTGGTAACTAATAGGCACCATTGACTGTAAAAATAATTTAGGCGAAAGGGAATGTTTGGCACTGCGGTGGTTTTGCGTGGCGATGGTGATGAACTATTGAAATTTGAGCGAAGTTTTGCCGTTTTTCACGAGGAAATAGATTTTTTTTGCTACCTTTGCAGTCGGAATGAAGCTAAGAAACGGTTTGCTGGCACTGCTCGTGGCGGTGATGGCGGCGCTCTGCGTGGCAAGCGTCGTCAGGCCTATGCGTTTCTCGCAACAGCGAGCGGAGCGCGAGACCGTTGTGAAACAGCGACTTAAAGCCATCGGTGAGGCGCAAGAGAGATATAGAAAGGAGAAGGGGACTTACTGCCCGACGTTGCGCGAACTCGTGGGTGGGGGATTCTTGGCAGACTCGCTGAGAATGATTCCGTTCGCCGACGGAAAGGAGTTTCGCCTGCAGGTGAGCGCAATGGAAAACGAGGGGGAGCCGATGACCACGATGGAGTGCGGGGCTCTGCTCACCGACTACTTGACCGGACTCGACGCGCAGGAGACCGAACGTGCGGCGCGACAAGCAGAGGAAGCAGGGGGCTATCCAGGACTAAGAATAGGCGACCTTAACAGACCAAACTATTATGGAGGCAACTGGGAATAACTGGAACAGACAACGACTGACGATACGCGCAGGGCGACAGACGCTGGCGTTCGCAGCCACGGAGGACGACATGGAGCGCAGCGTCAGCTACGAGCCGTTCACCGTGAAGAGCGGAGTGTCGATAGCGGCCAACCTGCGCGACGCCTTTCCGCAGGCACGGCTGCTCGACCGCGGGCTGGAGCGAGCCGACATCATCATCGACGGGCCGACGCTGCTTGTGCCGCTCGACCTCTTTGAAGAGGAGCAGATGAGCGAGCTCTACGACCTGACGTTCACCGACAGCACTATGATGACTGTGAAGATGTACAACGTGTTGGCCGAACTGAATGCGGTGGCGGTGTTTGCCGTCAGCCGCGATTTCAAGGTTGTCATCGACGACCACTTCCGCGACTCACGCTACTTCTCGGCCATGTCGCCCGTGTGGAAACATCTTCACCGCCGCAGTTTCACTGGCGTCCGACGCAAGCTCTATGCATACTTCCACGAGCAGAGGCTCGACATATTCAGCTTCACGCATAATCGGTTCAAGTACTGTAACACGTTCGACGCATCGCGGTCGCATGATGCATTGTTCTACCTTTTGGCCGTATGGAACGAACTGCAGTTATCAGCAGAAATCGACGAACTTCACATCGTCGGAGAGCCGTCGGAGCGCGAATGGACGATGGGAGAGCTGCGCAACTACCTAAAAAACATATACACTCTTAACCCGACAGCCGACCTGAGCCGCGCCCCTGCGACGTTCTGCAAAGGGATGCCGTTCGACATGATGACCTTCATAACGAGAGGCGTATGAGAGTGATAACTGGGAAATACAAGGGCCGACGGTTCGACATACCGCGCTCGTTCAAGGCCAGGCCCACCACCGACTTCGCCAAGGAGAACATCTTCAACGTGATGCAGGGATACACCGACTTCGACGGAGCCATCGCCCTCGACCTCTTTTCGGGCACGGGCAGCATCACCCTCGAACTGCTCTCGCGAGGCTGCCGACAGGTGGTCAGCATAGAGGCCGACCGCGACCACCACGCCTTCATACGCCAATGCCTCGACAAGGTGAAGGCCGACAACTGCATAGCCCTGCGTGCCGACGTGTTCAGGTTTCTGAAGACGTGCCACCAGCAGTTCGACGTAGTGTTCGCCGACCCTCCCTACGCCCTCGCCGAGCTGCCTAAGCTGCCGCGAATGATAATAGACGGCGGACTGCTGAAGCCCGACGGACTGCTCGTCTTCGAGCACGGGCAGCGCAACGACTTCGCCGCCATGCCAGAGTTTCGCGAGCGAAGAGCCTACGGCAGCGTGAACTTCTCCATCTTCAAGCCCACGGCAGCGCAGACAGACGGCCAAGCCGACGACGACGGCGAACAGCCACAGGAATGAACCCACACCACCTCGACAGCATCGACGAAACATCACGACAGACGAACGGAACGGCCACTCTGTTAACAAACACTAAACGCCGCCGATTCGTCGAATTTCCGTGGCAAAGATTAAACGAAAAGGCGGTTTGAGCGTCAAAAAATCGTGAATAATCCGAAAAATCCTCACGAAACAAACCTTTTATTTCATGCATAAGAAACTATTCCTACTCTTACTGCTGGTCGCGATGACCGGCGTCGGCGCACGGGCGCAGCAGATTAGCGGCACCGTAACAGACAAGGCGACAGGCGAAGCCGCCATAGCAGCCACGGTGAAACTGCTGAAGACGGACTCCACCATGGCCGCGGGAGCCACCACTAACGCCAACGGCGCCTTCTCGCTGAAAGCACCGAAAAAAGGCAAATACATACTGCAAGTGAGCTACTTGGGCTACAACACCCACACGCAAAACCTATCCGTCGATGGCAAGGACATCGCCGTAGGTAAGATTGCGCTCACGGCAAACTCGATAATGCTGAAGGAGGCCACAGTGAGAGGAGTGCAGGCGAAAGTGTATGCCAAGGACGACACTCTCATATACAACTCAAGCGCATACAGCGTGCCCGAAGGCTCTGTGCTCGAAGAGCTGGTGAAGAAGCTGCCCGGAGCGCAGGTGAGCGACGAGGGAACCATCACCATTAACGGCAAAGAGGTAAAGAAGATATTGATGGACGGCAAGGAATTCATGACGGGCGACACCAAGACTGCCATGAAAAACCTGCCCACGTCGATGATAGAGAAAATCAAGGCATACGACGAGAAGAGCGACCTCGCAAAGATATCGGGAATAGACGACGGCAACGAGCAGACCGTGCTCGACCTTGGCATCAAGAAGGGCATGAAGAAAGGACTGCTATCGAACACCGACATAGGCTACGGCACACATAGCCGCTACTCCCTGCGCACGATGGGCGCATCGTTCTCCGACAAGCTGAGAATGATGGTGATGGGAAGCGCCAACAACGTGAACGACCAAGGATTCCCAGGCGGAGGCGGATGGGGACGCTTCGGCAACAGGAACGGACTGAATGCATCGAAGATGGTCGGTCTGAACATGAACTACGACGACGGCGACAAGCTGAAGCTCGACGGAAGCATACGGTGGAACCACGGCGACGGCGACGCGTGGAGCAAGACCTCCAGCGAGAACTTCGTTTCCACCATAGGGTCGTACTCCAACTCCATCTCGCAGGGATTCTCGCGCAGCAACTCTTGGAACGGACAGATGCGACTGGAGTGGAAGCCCGACACGATGACAAACATCATGTTCCGCCCAAACATCTCATACTCCACAAGCGACAACACATCGACAAGCCAGAGCGCATCGTTCAACGACGACCCCTACCTCTACGTCGAAGACCCACTGTCGCAGCTCACCGGCATCGCCGACTCGCTGAAGGTGAACAGCCGAAGCAACGCCAGCCTGTCGTACTCGGAGAACAAGCGCTTCGGCGGTTCGCTGCAATACAACCGCAAGCTGAACTCCAGCGGACGCAACCTCACACTGCGTGCCGAGGCAAACTATAACGAATCGACATCGAAGTCGCTCTCCACGTCGAACGTGCATCTCTACCAAGTGAAGAACCAAGCGGGCACCGACTCAACCTACCAGACAAACCGCTTCAACGTAACGCCCACGAAGAGCTACAACTACTCGGCGCAGGCAACATACAGCGAGCCAATAGCAAAGGCCACCTTCCTGCAGTTCATCTACCAGTTTCAGTTGAAGTATAACAAGAGCGATCGTTCCACCTACGACTTCTCTAACCTCGGCGAAGACTTCTTCTCGGCTCTCTCTCCCGACTACAGAGCGTGGGACAGCTACCTCAACCTGCTGCCAAGCCAACCATACACGAGCTATCTCGACACCGACCTAAGCCGATTCTCCGAATATACCAACTATATACACGAGATACAGGTGATGCTGCGAGTCATCCGCGAGAAATACAACTTCCACGTCGGCGTTCAATTCATGCCACAGAGCTCGAAGTTCAAGCAAGACTACCAGGGAGTGCACACCGACACCACTCGCGCCGTGTTCAACTGGTCGCCGACAGCCGACTTCCGCTACAAGTTCTCCAAGCAAAGCCAGCTTCGCTTCAACTACCGAGGCTCGACGTCGCAGCCCTCGATGACCCAACTGCTCGACATCACCGACGACAGCGACCCGCTGAACATATCGAAGGGAAACCCAGGACTGAAGCCGTCTTACACGCAAAGCTTCCGTATCTTCTACAACAACTACATAGAGAACCACAAGCAGGGTATGATGGCTAACATGAACTTCTCTACAACGACCAACAGTATTTCCAACATGGTAACATACAACGAGACTACTGGCGGACGAACCACACAGCCGCAGAACATCAACGGCAATTGGAACGTTAGGGGAGCCTTCATGTATAACCTCAGCATCGACACAGCGTCGTACTACAATCTGAACACCTTCACCGACGTCAGCTACAACCACTACGTGGGATACATCACCCTCGACCGAACAAGCAGCTCCCAAAAGAACACCACGCGATCAACGAGCATCAGCGAACGACTATCCGCCAGCTATCGCAACGACTGGCTTGAGATAGAGCCCAACGGATCGCTGACATACACCCACTCGCGCAACCTGCTTCAGAGCTCCAGCGACCTCGACACGTGGCGATTCTCCTACGGACTAAACGTGAACGCCACCATGCCGTGGGGTATGCGCCTCGCTACGGACCTCTCAATGAACAGCAGACGCGGATACAACGACGCCTCGATGAACACCAACGAGCTGATATGGAACGCACAGCTGTCGCAGAGCTTCCTCACAGGCAACGCACTGACCGTGAGCCTGCAGTTCTACGACATACTCCACAATCAGAGCAACTACTCGCGAATGATCAACGCAATGTCGCGCACCGACACCGAATACAACAGCATCAACAGCTACGCGATGCTGCACGTCATCTACCGTTTCAACGCCTTCGGAGGCAAGGACGCACGCATGGGACCACCCGACGGCGGACCTGGCGGCGACCGTGGCAACCGTCGCGGTGGCGGACGACCCGGAGGAATGGGCGGCGGCCCGGGCTTCGGCGGTCCTGGCGGCCCCAGATAACAGACTTTTCCGCAAACCGACAAACCGCAAATTAGCACAAATTCCACAGACAACCAATAAACCACAGATTTGCACGATTTCCACAGAAATCAGCCGCAATCTGTGGTTTATTTTTTTGGAACGTTTTCGATAAGCCATGAGCAGAGGGCAAGCCCGCTTGGACTATGCCATGGCGAGAAATATCGTGCAAACGAGAGCAATGAAAACTTGTTTTCAAATTGCCGAGTGCAGCCGATATTATGCAAAACGGCTTTTGAAAAAAGAA
>Ga0181612_111296_pt1 | contig 26559 bp, 17 predicted proteins | sample HoacroProtozoa21_FD_119630 | JGI IMG/M metagenome (GOLD analysis project Ga0181612, IMG submission 119630) | Hoatzin crop microbial communities from Cojedes, Venezuel. Combined Assembly of Gp0051906, Gp0051904, Gp0051908
CAGAATCTAAAAGTACAATATAAAAGGTAGCAAAAAGGTTATACCAATAGCCCATTTTAGCAAAGGGGAGCTAAACCAAAAGGAAATCATGACCCAAAGCACATCCTTCATCTGAATAATCTCTCTGAATTCACTGGTCAGCTGTCAATAAAGCACTGTCATGCTACACACTTTGCTAAATCCCTGGTAAAGTGACAGCCTAAAGTTGCACAGGAAGACTTTGTCAAAGCTAGGAACGGGGTGCAAGTTTTCTGAGTAACCGAAAGCCAACACAGCACTTTGGCCTTAAGTTTGTCACATATCTTCATAAATATCATCTTCCTGGAGAAGCTGAGAGCCTTCTACTGAGTTAGAATCCAAAGATCAGGAGAAAGAAACAGGAAATCATGAGTAAGTTTCTTACTGCACATTATATCCTAGCATAAATCCAGGGCACAATACTGTTGAAGCGAAAGATGAAGTCTTTTGTGTTTAAATGCACCGTACTAGAAAAGGAAAAGACAGACTGGTGGTACTACAGGTTGTTATATACCGTTCAAGAAATAAGATGGTTAAAACCATCTGGTTTGTTATCTTCTTACGTGATCTAAAGTATCACTTTTGGCAACAATATCTATGCTTTCATAATAAGATTTATTTGATACTCTGATGAACATTACTAAAGCCTGGTGACCCATTAGAGGATCAATTAATATAGGAGCTTTATCCTGCAAGCATCCAAAATGCTCTTATATTAGGATTTTTCAGGACAGGACACATATTTTATAATAATTCCTCAGCATTTAGGATGGTTACTGTAGGTGAAGGAAATAAAAATAATCATTTATCAGTCTGCTAAAAGAAGTGATTTGATGAGTCATTAGGAAAGTGCTAATAACTATATTCAATAACTTTTAGAAAGACAGCTTTTTTTATTATTACTTCATTGTGGAGATGTGGGGGGGGAAAGAACTATAATTAATGTCATTAGTACTTCTTCTGTTTTATTCTTATTTTTCTGAAGGTTATACTGGTAACAGGAAAAAAACCAACTTTTAACCGCTAGGCTGCTGGCTTGAATTCAGCCCAAATGAATGCAGGGCTGTGCAATGTCATGTGTAAAATGTGTTGATGAACTCAGCGGAGCAGAGATACAGTTATGGTTTTAGTAATGTTTGGCAGCCCTATCTGTCATCTTGGCAGACTGAACTGAGACTGAATAGGGCTGGAAGTTAAGGGGTGAGGATTACAACCATAAGAAATTGATGGACATAAAGCAAGGTGCTTAAAGAGGCATAGGGCTCTGACAGATCACTTCTGCCCGACTTAGATATGAATAGAATAGACTATTTCAGCTGGAAGGGACCTACAACAACCATCTAGTCCAACTGCTTGACCAATTCAGGGCTGCCCAAAAGTTAAACCTTGTTGTTAAGGGCATTGTCCAAATGCCTCTTAAAGACTGACAGGTTTGGAGCATTGACCACCTCTCTAGGAAGCCTGTTCCAGGGTTTGACTACCTTCTTGGTAAAGAAATGCTTCCTAATGGTAGTTTAAGAGGTTATCACCCCAGGTGTCTGCAGTACCATTCTGATGGATGCAGTGCCCCAGCAACAGGGCGTGGAACAGAGCAGCTGCTTCATGCTTGGGTCCATGTGCAGCAAGGTATGTAAGATTTCTGGCCTCCAGACAGTAAGACGGCACCTGACTTGATTGCCAAATTGGAGGTGGGATTTCCCTAGAAAGAAATGACCTACTCCTAGTGATGCATATATATGCTCATTAATAGTTCCTTAATTCAAAATGACATATGTAGGCCCTGTTGCCCTGTTTTGGCTAGCCTGAAGTTGGTTATGCCAGCTGGAATAATAGCTCTCCTTAACTGTACTTGAGAATGCTTTATAGAAAAAAACCCTGCACATTTGCTAAAGTCTAAACAGAATTTCACAAAAAAGAAAGAATTGAAATGGAAGGGATTGTTGACACTATCAGGTGAGATGTGAAAGAAACTCAAGTCTGGATGCCTGCTTTAACTTTTAGCTTCTGATGGCAACTGCATTTTGGTGAGGTACTACCAACATTTTAAACACTAGTAAGCAGCTTCCCTAACAAGGGGCAAATAAAAAATCTTGCGTGGATTGATTTTTAAATTCCATTTGGCTGCCTTACAATACTTTGGGTTTTTTCCTGGACTGACTATCACTGGCATGGAAGTATCATGGCTGCCTACGAAAGCAAACTAAAAGGTAAACAAGAGGGAGAACACTGAATATTTTGTATAATCCAAAAATACTTTAAAATGTAATTTTTACCCTTTGGGATGCTGGGATGCTTTGTAATCTTTTTTTTAACTCACTCTTACTCCCAACTCATAATTTCTACCCCCCACTCCCCTTCTCCCTTGAAAAAAACTTTCCTTTGCTGAAAATTTCTCCAGCTTAGACTTTTCGGGCTTCTCAATCTGTTGTTAGCATTGCTCCTTCCTTAAGCAGCCTTTCCTCTCCTACTGCACTGGAGGCTGCACTGAAACTAGCATGTGCCAACAGTTACTCACTCACTAGATCCATGAATGTCATGGAGAATGCTGCATACATGTATTTATTTTATGGAACTATTGTGATTTGATCTGGTAGCCTGCTGTCCGTCAAACCATGTACTACTGACACAACCTAAAAATATAACACAAAGATAGCACATAGGGTGGTATTATACTATTGCCACAACCTGACAAAGCCACATCATCATTCAGCAATGTAAAAGTTAGAACACACAAATCTTCCACCTACAAAGAACTTTAAAAGTTATCGATCACTGAATACAAGCAGGTTTTAATGCAGCCTTAAACACAACCTTCCATTCTTGGTAATTAAAGATAAGCACCTACAATTAGTAATCACTGGTAGAAATTGCTTATTAAGTGTCTCGTGCAGAAGAACCCCAAACAAGTGAATTCTTCTGTATCAAGGTTGCCCTGTCAACTGCTTTCTTTATCTCTGCTCAGGAAGCAGTTTTGTGCAGTACCGTAAACAACTTCCAAGTAGTTTTGCTAGAAAACCTATCTATGATCTTTAATATATCCACCAGTACTTTGTTTTCCTGGTTTGACATCAATGAAAACAACAGGGCCTTCTCAAAATCCACATCAAATGCTTCCTGTCACAGACTAGACAAAGATCAAGAGTGCTGAGTTACTCATTTACTAGCCATACACACAGAGACACGCACACGCTTTGGCCAAACCCTAGGCTAGTTCTTCTGCCTCTATGTTTGCTCTGCTTTGATGTTTACACAGCACAAGAGGGCTATTTGGTGTGGTCTGTGAACCGACTACTTCACTGCTAGTCTCTCTGCATTTCACACAGGTTATCTGTTGAAAAGTATATGGCACTATGTTATCTCACAATGCTTCTCGAAAATATTAAAACGTTTACTCAGGAACACAGACTTGAGTTGCTAGCAACAGCAATGATAACAAACAAGGAAATGGACTTCCACCAAAGGATCCAGATCATGTGCAACACCACAAACTTGGGAGTCTGGCAATAGGGTAACAAAACAGAGGTGTTAATGCACTTCCTATCTGTACAAAACTCAGGCTGCCTCTTCTCTCCCTTCCTATCAGTTCCTCCAAATCCGACATTAATTTGAGTCATACTAACATACCTGAATATATGAACAGTATTTTTGTATTTTGCATTTCTGTATTCTCCAGTAAATAATTAAAAAATTAATTAAGGATAAAAGAATCCCTAAAAGTAAGATTTTCTTGCTCAAAAGGTTTCTAAATGCATCATTACAGAGTAGACATATACACACTGAAAGATCTGAAGGCAGAAAAGAATAGACTAGTAAATCTCAAAGACTGCCTGCGGTCAGCACTAAGTAAGAACAATATATTTATTCTGACTGTAAATCCAATCTCTGCTCCATTTCTGTGACTGCTTTAGTAGGTGACTGAAGTAGCTGTGACATTTGCGAAACAGGGCACAAAACTCATAATTGTATCTGCATTGTAGATTACAGCACGTAGGCCCTTACATTTTTGGATTCAGTACCATCAGAAAACTATAACAGATTTATCCTACCTGACAGACGGCACAATAAATGCTGCTCAGCTCTCTCTAACACCTCACTGGGACATCAGTTTACAAACACAGAACATGCTCATGTCCAGCAATCTTAATTACAGCTTGCTTTACTTACCCTAACTCTCTGTTGATGAATACTGACAGAACTTCAAAAAATATTTGACAAGATTATATTGTGTTGCATATGGCTCCTGTACATAGGACAGGCTTCATCTTTCCAGGCTAGATAATATACACACCTTGTAGTTAATATGAAAGCTCCTAGCTAAATAATACACGCACTATAATCTACTTGAATGCTTCTAAGCCTGCAGGCTACTTAGTATGAGGTAACTGAGAAGGTAAATTTTCAGCTTTTTCACAGAAAATCTAAAGCCTACTTTACTTCAGCTGAGCTGCACTGGGGCATGAGGGAGACTGAAGCCTAGCGTCAGTGCATGTTTTACTGCTGTTATTAAGAACGGTACATGAACCTCTGATCATCGGAACATTTTTCTGAAAACTAGAAGAAAATCCACTGGAAAATTCAACTGGAAATGTCAACTGCAGCAGTAGTGTTCTTTAAGCTCCTTTATATCTATCATAAAGGATGCGCAGAACTGAAAGGCTGTAATTCTGTTCTCATCACAACTGCATATTCTTTGAAAAGATAAATTTTATATATATAAAGAGACTGTTAATGAAGCATAATAGCAGCCTTTACCCAGTAGAATCCACAGTTCTTCACACTTCTCCCAGCATGTCCACGTCTTTCTGATATGACGATGCTCAAAGTTATACACAATATTTCAGATCCAGTGTCACTGGGATCGTGCAGAGAAGGGACCATTATGCTTCTTCTCCATGACGTGCTGCTTCTGTATATACAGCTTGGAAGAGTATTAGCAGCTTCTCCTGCCGTATCACATTTCAAGTGCATGGCTCTCATCCTGCTCCATGGGAGTTTGGCAACTGACCCCAAGAGGAGCAGGTTCACATCTCATCTCCAACTGGCTGAATCTGTCAGCCCTTAAGGATTTCTCATAGCACTTCTGCGGACAAAGTCCCTGTCTTCAGTTTAAATACCGTCTGACAATTCTGCAAAATGGCTTGCATTTGGTGAGTGATCACTGCCGTAAACGGTAGCACCCACTTTCAGCTATATGTGGAATATCACCAAGAACTCTTTTTTTCATAGAATCATAGAATCATTTTGGTTGCAAAAGACCTTTAAGATCATCAAGACCATCCGGCAGCCTAACACTGCCAAGTCCACCACTAAGCCATGTCCCTAAGCACCACATTTACACAGCTTTTAAATACCTGCAGGGATGGTGACTCCACCACCTCCCTGGGCAGCCTCTTCCAGTGCTTGACAATTCTTCTGGTGAAGAATTTTTCCTAATATCCAATCTAAACCTCCCCTGGTGTAACTGGAGGCTGTTTCCTCTTGTCTCATCACTTGTTACAGTTTTCCTCTGTTCCAGCTTCTGTTTGCAACATATCATTTCACTCTTACGTACTGATTTCATTAATATGCTGTTCACCATATTATACAAATACGCAACATATCACCCATGATATTTGGCTAGTCATTAGGGAAGACTCAGATGTGATGATTACCAATTTCCTTATAATTTTATCAGGCTTCTCTCTCCCTGTCATTTTTCACTTCCACTTACTATTTTTTTTCCTCATCAACAACCTCCAGTATTCCTATTGCAATCAGACAGGAAAACTATCTAAACACATCTGAGTCTCCTTCTGAAAACTTTACAGATTAGCAACTGTTACGTCTTGTCTTTTAGCTAAACAGGAAAATACATTATATTTGATGACGTTCAGGATTAAAACTGAAATTAATTTGGCAACCATGCTTTACACTAACAACTAAATACTTCTGCCTATTAATACTTCTTGCTCTCTTCGTATATTCTCTCCTCTTGCAAAGCACTCTTTGTTTTGCCTTTCTGTTCCACAGCAAAACTTTTAACATAAGCATTCCAGTTCCCAGTGAGACTGTTAATAGACTGTAACAGTTGTATCAGATACATTGCCTCTTGGGCCACATACAAACATGGAGGAAGTGATAGGTTTTTCTCCCTTGCTTTTGATTGTCTTTGTGGAATTTGATATCATATACTGAGAACAATTTTACACAAAATTTCTTACACAAACCAGCCGTCAAGCTCCTGGTCCATCTGTCTACATGTGCAATTTCACACAGATACTAGAAATAACTGAAATTATAGTAGTTGCTCTGTTGATATGGATCAATCCGCTTCAGATTAAAACTGCAACTACTTCCACAAGCAACTTGAAATAACCACAAAATAACATGATTTAGAGATTTTAGGAGAAGAAAAATATAATTCATAGCTGTCAGATGCTTTTCAATACAATGGTGTTGCTCTTCAGTACATTTAATAACTGAGCGAAATTTTTGCCAAAGCTGTTCTAACTTTTGGCTCTTTCAAAATCCTTCTTTGACAAAGAAACAGAGTTTTTCTCTGAACACCCTTCCACTCTTCCACTAAAGAAAAAAGCAGAGCCTATGATATGCACCCAGGGCTTGGGTTCTAGATGTCAAGACTTCTTATGCCCGTGTAATACGTGCCATTAAGGCTCAATACTGGGAAGACATGAAATATATGTAAGTCACCAAACAACCAAAATGACATTTCAGTGATTCAGATGGACAAAGTAACATGGAAATATCTAGACAGTTTTAGACTCCACTGATTCTAGTCACAGATTTAGATATGCATTACTGACTTTACTTAAACTAGATATTTCAAAGGGATTCATCATTATATGATAACGTTAGACTCCATTTTTTCAGAAGTTTCCTCTATCCCTTTGTGTTTATAGAAAACACACTTGAAATTATGCACTTGAAAGATGCAAAAGCAGGAGTAAAATAAAGAGACCCAAAATTTACTGCTTTTAAAATACACGGTTTTATGAATTTTCTTGGAGGGTAGACGGTTAATCCAGTATTTTTCAATATTCAGAAACAGTATTCATTAAGCTCCATTGAACTTCTAGCAAAACCAATTTCTTATATGTAACAATGGAATCAATTAAGAAGCTTAAGAATCTGAAGTGAGCTAACAGAACTGACTGCTGCGCTGCAAATGCCAGAACTATAGAAATACAACAATCAGTCTAATTCTGGTAAAACTAGGGTGAGTCTTCCATCTTCTTCTGGCTTCTTTCCAAAAATATCCTTGATCTTGTATTTTAAGAGAAACCTCTCATTGTGCCGCTCACCTTTCTGACCTCACACGATATCATTTCTCCCCCTTCACCTCTGTGCTCAAAGTTTTCATTTCTAAATTCTACATCTGCAATATCCATTTACTGCTCCTCTTCTCCAGATCTATCCCATACTCTTCACAGTTTGGCAATTGCCCCAGACAAAATACCTTCTGCTCTTCATCTGATACTTTTTTGAGGAGCCTCTGCTCATTTCTTAGTCATATCTCACTATCAGTAGTCTATTCTCCTCCTCCTTTGACACAGCTGCCATTCTCCTCTTCTGGAACAATTCTCCTCTGTTAACATCTGTGATTCATCCTCTTATTTCCCCCTCATTTTTGTTTCACTTTTCAACTATACTTTAAAGGAAGACAATCTCAGATTATTCTGTTCTTGGTCCCTCTACCTTCTCTCTTTAGAATCTTCATCCTATTTAATCGCACCACACAAAAAAATTCAACTACCAATTCCATGCTGGCTGTGTTTCAGTTCCAGGTTTGATTCTTGTTCAGATTATGATCTCAGTAAGCAACTGTTACAAGACTAATACGTAAAAATCTTCACCTCCTCCGAAGTCTCAGCATGATCTTCTACATCATACTGAACAATACTACATTATGCTACATTACTCAGGTCTATAATCTGAGTAACATCTTTCTATTTCAGATCTCTCTCTACGGTTTCTATATTTCTAAGACTTAAGTTTTGCAGATTTCCTTGGAATAAAACGCCTTGTGTATTAGCCATCTATTTTTATGGTCTTGACAAACATAGAATGCAGTTGTGACGATTATCTTTCTTGAATGTTCTATCCTTTTCTCCGGAGTAGATCTCTTGTTCTCCATTTTCTATAAAAACAACTGAAAAAAAGCCCACAGCAAGCGTTAACTGCTTACGGTCAAGTAGTGCAAGGCACTGCAACCAGCACAGCTGTAGAGATGTGCTAATGTAACCCACATCACGTGTTCAATAAAATAACATGGGAAACCTAACCTTTTTCAGCATAATTTAAGCCTTCACTAGTATAATAAAATCCTTTCAAAGTAAATCACCATGCTGTCGTGAAAATTAGCAGTGTAAGGGAAGTTCTCACAGTACAGACCTTGTTAGCTGAATTTCAACATGGAACAAATATTTATGACGCTGTTATAAATAGGATTTATAATGGAAATCTTGACTTCGTGATAATACTCCCATGTGATAGACACTACTTCATCCTGTTCTTGGCTGACAGACACTGCAACAGACCAATATAGAAATTTTCTGGAGCAGGCCAACAGTGGGCAGGTTCTGTGTCCTGGAAGGAATGGTTCTTTTTGGGAGCAAATGAATAATCTTGGACAGGAGAAAGGAGGTAACTGAAACTCTGAGGTAGCACTGCCCTCTTATTCTCAGATTATATCTTTAATTAACACTCCCGCGGTGGCAGGTCAGATAGGTATACCTAGGCTAGAATTCAAGAAGCTACTTCAAGACCGCAACATAACTGAGACAGAATCGAAGCCAGTCCAGGCTAGTTGCCTGACTATCTAGATAGCTTCACAGTCATATCCTGTAGCCTTTACTAGGCAAACACAAGTTGTATCTAGATGCAAATTAACTAGCTCAGTACTTAATGGGAGCCTGTGAAAATTACAGTGATTGTAACAGCTTTATCTCTCCACAGGAAACTGGTTCTCTGTTATTAGTTTAAAAAGTTAATTTGCTCAAAACTAATTTAATGTGCATTTTTTCCTAGGCAAATAATTTGATTATAGGACTCAAAAGTATCTAGGAGAGATTGAGATAGCATCCTGAAGAATTAAGGCTACTCCTTTGCAATCTCTCACTCCTTTGGGCGGTGGGGCAGGACGGGCGCAGGCTGCCAGCAAGCTGGACCGGCCTCACACTGGGCAAGAGGAAAGATGAGGAAGGGAGGGGGCACCTCTACCTTGGGCTTGGCTAGACTGGTAACAAATCTGGAAGTCAAGTTGTGAAGACTGGTATGACAAGAGTTATAAAAAGAAAGGGGAAAACAAGAATAAAGCTTGAAACTGATACTTTTTCTTTTAACGTACCTTCTTTCTTTGATTACTATATACAACCGAAGTGCCTTAGGATAGCTCTATAGGCTCTGGCTTCTCCACAGTTGTGTAGAAAGATGACGGAAGCAATAAATTGTAGAGAAAAGATGCCATAGCAAGAATCCCCACAACAGTTGTGTGAGGATGATGAAGCCTTATGTCGAATAATTTCAGAAAATGAACAGGCTCTCGTATGACTAAGAATAACAAGTGAGCTTCTGTACGCTTTAAGGCACAAACTGATGGCATGGCTGGTAACTCTAATCAGGCAAAATGCTCACTGTAATTGGCTTTTTAAATAAAAATATCTGGCCTGGTCCACATGCATTTAGCCAGTACATTCCAGTTAATTAGCATCAGGCAGAAATCTCTTTCCTGTCCATATGGAGCTTCCATTTTGTCAACTGGAGGAGGTGGAGATGGCAGAGAGGAGGAACATGGGAAGGATGTGTTTTCTTCCAAGGCTACAGACATCCACCACTGGTCAAATGAGAATGTAAATCACAGTTGCTCTTTAAGGTATTAGAGGCCATTAGAAATTGCCCTATTGTAAGCTTAAAATGCTTATTTCTGAAACTAGTGATGTTCAGCATGTTAATACTGATGCTGTAACAGTAACCAAACATTACAGGAAAAAATACCGCTAAAACCTGACAAATTGTTATTCTTTTCATTAGAAAATCTTGGTTCTCTGCTCATATATTTTACCTAAAGAAATTCTGTCCACCACTTTAGAGAGCGTTAATTGATAAACTGCTCCTTGATGTCTCTCATGCTTTGTTTAGGAGGCCATAGGCTGGATGAATTGTTCTGGTGAGCCATGTATGTTTGTCTGGCAGCTGGTTGGCCTGACAAATAATCTGTCATAAACCAATGCAGCTCTGAATTTCCAGACCTTAATTGCTCCACGGTAAAGTGCCCAGACTGCTCTTACCCTGAAGCAAAGTAGTTTTACCCCTCTTTCACTTAATCAAATATTATTCATTCAAACTGAGTGAAAGAGCAGTATCCATTTGCTGCAGGATATATATGCACACAGACAATTACGGCTTAGCTGTCCAGTTTGTGCAAATTCATCTTTTCGCTTACCTCCTGATAGTGTGTTTACAAGACTATATCCTAGAGATGGCCTGTGGAATTCAGAATGAATGGGTAAGTCAAAGCATCCGTTAACCTTGTGCAAGACTAGAGCAATATTCGCCCTTTTTACTGGGTGTCAAAAGCCTTTCTTTTCTGTTACACCTTCGATACAGCACTCCCATTAGTCATTTGCTCTTCTCTAGGTTTTAACAAGAAACACAAAACAGCGTTTACTGTTTTTCTCTAAGCAAAGACAATCTCAAACTGTCCCCAGATGACTCCCTTGAATGAGGATATGACTCAGGTTTCATTTGTTTCCTGTCCTGGTATGCTCTCTTTTGACACAGCTACAAGTTTAGTGATGCCTGGAGGAAACAAACAGGTCCGAGACGAGATTTCTCAAAATTCGTTTTCTTTAGTGATAAAAAGGCCTGCAAAGTCTGGCCTCTATAAAGACTGCAACATTTGTTAAATCTACAAAATGTATAGCCTTGTTGGTAGGGCTCTGCAAAGATATGCCATCCTCACAGCTATTAATCACTAGCCAAATCTCTGCTACAGTAAAAGTAGAAGCAGGGTCTTGCCTGAGGCTAGCGTGAACAAGCTCACAGAAAACAGCTCCCTGTAACCTTTTAAGTCCATAGAGCATGGCACGGACCTTTTCAATCATACTTGCTTTCCTTGGATGCAAATATCAAGGTAATCAATTACTAGGAAAGACAAAACTCAAGATTTCTACGGTACCTCAGTATTCATGATTCAGACTGACGTTCTTATTCTCACCCGCTGAATGCTACTTTGCTTCCTACTGCTTTGTTCTCCTTTCAATCTCCTTTTAAACTCCATTACAAAGCTAGAAGCTCTTGCCAGCTTCTGATGAACGTCTTAATGAACAGAAGATTTAAATGTGAGAGAAAGTAATTGGGAAGTAAGAACTGTCATGGTACAACGAGTGTTAGATATTCACTGTCATTATAAATTGTGTATAATATTAGGATAGGTGGCCCAGAAGGTAGCTTTTTAAGAATCTGAAATTGAAGAGCTTTATCAAAAGATCTGCAAATATTTAAATGGACTTAGGCCACAGGTAATGCCGAGATCACTCATTAAAACAGAAAAAAAAAGCTTAACTTGTTTATAGACAGGTATTTGTAGTTCACTTTTTTCCCCTCTTTCTTTCAAAAGACTTGTTGATATACTACATACATTTATTTGCTGCTGACAGCATGCTTGCCTACCTAAGCAGTTCAAGCAATGAGAGAAAATTTACACTTTCCCACAGTAACTTTTTTTCAAGACATTTTAGCACAATGGAAAGCTTTCTCTTAGCTATAGTTTCAGAGACTGAGATACAATATTTATCATTACCTTTTAGTAGCACTAACAGAAACTTCTAAAGGTACTGTAAAAATAAAAAGCTCAAGCAACAGAAGAAATCTGAGAAGTTGCTATTAGGAAGCAATAATGGTTACCTTGTTTTCACTCAAACATACAAAAATGCTATTTAAAAAGCAGATATTCACTGCTGTTTGTGTGAGTGAATGCAAATATTTAAAAATATTTATGAATTTTACTACCATAAATGACAAAAGCTAATGCTAACATTGTTCAGTAACTCATAGTATGACACTTTGGCAATATTTAAGTAAGCAAGTATGTGTACAGGTGAGTCTCAGGGTTAACTGGTACCACTCAGAAAGAATGCATCTGAAAAAGGCACCGTGAACACTGAGGGTGGAAAGTGTCTCTGACATGACAGTATTTGAAAGGGTCACAACGGTGTACGAATCTGGTGTTTTGCTGCAGCTTATTTGGGATAACTGAAATTCAGTTAACAGCTTGGCATCTTAAAGTTACTTAAGCAATGGGAACAGTAATTTTTTTCAATTGTGTACAAATATGCTGTATTTGGCCATCCTGAAAATAAACAGCAAATTTGAAATTTAGACTCCAAAAGAGGTATTTATCTTTTGATAGGTAGCTAGCTAACTGACAGACATTTCCGCATAAAGAATAGAGTAAGCAGACTTCGAGAAATGTTTTGTTACACCACTGCACACATACACAGCTGCGTTTGGGGAAGGGATACAAACTCTTCCCTTCTGTAATTGGAATAAAAGTTTTAAATAAAAAGAAAGTAAGAATCCGGCACCTCCTCTGCCTGGATCTCAGCCAATCTGTCAGCAATGCTATTCCATATCCTGTGGCAGGAAGTAAAAAAAGACACCTAATAAATTCTTGATCTGGGGGATTTCTTGTCGTCAAATTTCACACCATCAGAACTTTCCATTTTCTCTCGAGTACTCTAGCCATTTCTTTATCTCAAGGGTTTGGCAGCTTTGAAATACTTTCATTCCAAATGCTTCAATTCCCTCTTACTTCTACCCTCTATCAAGCCTTCCTTCGACAGGGGCCCTGTCATTAGTTGTTTGCATGGCTAAGCTTACGACTTCTTATGACTGACACGATGAACTGCTGCTGTAACTTGGGAGTTCATCAGTTGATGGAAGAATGAAATAATGAAAAAAGATGATGATGTGGGTATCACAGGAGTAAGCATGTAAGTCCATAGGAGGGTCTGTATTGAGGTCATTTCCAACAGTGAAAGGTACATATTGATACCATTTCAAAACTAGTAAAGTCTTACTACTGGAAATAGTTATGCTGAGCTTTACCTACAGTTCTGGACAGCCATGTTCAAGAAAGATGAACTTGTATCAGGATGGGTACAAAGAAAGGTTGCAAGACTGGTAAGGAGAATGGAGATTCTAACCTGAACGAGGTGACCAGTCCTCGACTTAAGCACCAAAAAAATACAAAAAAGCGCCCCAATCCTCCTAACCGCAAACCACACAGATTGCTCTCTACAACTAAATACTTAGGAATAAAGAAAAAACCAAGTATTCTTTAAGCTGACAGTAATGATTTAGAACCAAGTTATAATCATTGGTCATTTATACTAAAAATTGAAGGAAATAGGTGGTCTGCTAGAAAATGTAGAATGTTGTTCTTTGATTTTGCAGGTCATGACACTAGCCTGCATCCACCATATGGGAGCATTTAAGAATAAACGAGTTTGTGTCTGCAACAAAGATGTGCAGAAGATGACGGCAAGTGAAAATGAATCTCAGAGCTATAATCTATATTAGCATACAAGTGCAGAAAAGTCCTTGAAAATTAATAACAAGATATGACTCAACTCATTTGACAGGCGAAAGAAAGGAAAGACTTATGAAAAGACATTAAATTGGCAAATGGAGTTCCATTTTATCTATCCAATCTTAAGCTAAAGAGCAGTACACAAAAATACTAACCTCATGGAAAGACACCAGAAAAACAAAGCAGAAACCACTTTACTTCCGTCTATAGCAACTTTCCAAACCATGTAACAAGTGAAAATGGGTTGCAGTGTTGATACAGGTGACACAGACCTAATTCTATGATATCTTGAGTGTGGGACTAATGTTTCACAGAGCACCACAGGCATAACACAGGAAGATTCCTTCACAGGTTATGTATGTGTAATGGTAAAGCATTCTCCAGAACTCAGGCCTTAGCTAACCAAGACTGTCAATAATTCCCTTGGTGAGTAAAGTGGTGGAAAGTGATCTTTCCACAATGAACGCACTACAGAAATAACCTAGATTTCTGTTGATTTACATTCTCTGAAGTCTGTCTTTGACACCATCCTGAAGAAGCTATTAATTACAGGCAAAGTTGCATGTTTGATACTGACTTTTCAACACTCAACTGTTTTTATACAAAGCAATAGTCACCAAATGATTAAAAAATGAAAAAATCTCCCTGAGCAACTTACATGCTCCATTACCTACATGACCACTGTTTCTGTATAAATGACAACATTCAAAACAAAACAAACTTTTTAACTTAATACAGAATCCTTTTACTTCAAGAAAAATAAAAACTAGCCACAAAACCCCCAGTGTATAATTACCTGGTTGGTAGAAATTTGGTGAAAGTTCTCTGGCAACTGCTCTTGCATTATCACATTCCTGGCGAGCAGCCTGAGCAGCCTGATCCGCAGCATCAGCTTTAGCTCTTGCATGTGCAGTTCTGTACAGAGCAGAAAACAGTTTATATGCAGAGGAGTCTTTTATGAGTTGCATCAGTAATGTAAGAGCAAAGGACTACTGTCTTCAGCTACCATACACTATACCATATAGTGCACTCTTATGCCCACTTGCTGTGAGGAACTGCAAATCAGTCAATATATTTCAGAACCAACACATTATTCTTCTCAGTTCTTCTGTTCTGCTCATCCTTGTATCACATTTACTTGTAGGTACACAATTTATAGCCCAAGCTTATAATTAAAATTTCTAAATAGAAAAAAATGGTATCTGATCGAAACCTGGGATTATGTTTTTAATACACAATACCAGAACATGTACAGAGGTGTACAGAAGGTTCAGACTGGGCCACCACCCTGATTCCTAAAGAGGAGTCTGTGAGAGCAGGACACACGGTGTTCAAGGCGACTGTGGAATTCTATTACCTTTACAACATTTCAAAGTTAATGTTCAATGTTGGGTGCTATGTAAAATTTTTTGAAGGGCAAAATTGAGGTATGTTTGCCTAAAGAACTGAGAAATGTCTTCCAAAATCATATGATCTTAGAATGGTTTGGGCTGGAAGGGATCTCGAAGATCATATAGCTCCAACCCCCCTGCCACAGGCAGGGACATCTTCAACTAGACCACGTTGGAAAGGAATGGGATGGAAAATGTGTTTGATGCTTCAATAGGCATTTGTATAAATAGGGACTTCACAGTTTTAAATTCCTGTAACTCACTGAATTTCAAATCCAAAACAATCTGAAAAGGCAACTTTTCTGAAGTCAAGACAACTGTTTGGAATACTTTTGTAAAGTAACCTGCCCTCTGCTTCCACTTTTTTCCTTCTGCTATTTCTTAAAAAGCCTCAAGAACAGCTTGTGCAAGCGCCTCTGATTTTAGACTGTGCAAATTGATAGTTGTGTTACTGCAGGACTGCATCACTGTTTGTCCCGTCTTCCCTCCCCACTTCATTTGTTAAACAGTCATCTGTTTAAAAATTCCTGATGGCAGTGATCTCTCTGTGCCTCTACTGCATTAGCACATAGCCTAGAGCTATGAAATGGTTCATTAGAACAGAGGGGAAGATAAACATGGCAAACCAGCAGAGTTTTCTGAGCCTCTAGAGGTATTAATAGCATTTCTAAACCAGATATATTAATTTTCATGATCTCAGGAATTTTCTCATAACATTCTAGTAGAAAACTGACAAGAAAGAAAAAAATTAGTTGAGGACAACAGCAGCAGCAACTTTTATCCCACGTGCCTGCTGATATTAATCAACAGCAATCAAATAAATGAAAACTTTCAACAACTTCACTGTAAAAAATTCAGTTTTATTTGCAAGGAATAAAGAAGAGTTCTATGTGTTTTAGACGAAGCAAGAATTAACCACAACAAGCACCAAGAGATTAACAGTATGGCAGACTGCATTTCTAAAAGGATGTTTAATCCCACAGGGTACTAGTATAAACACAGACATGAAAAACCACATAGACAGTTTCATCTGTGGTGCCTGGAGAAGATTTATTTAAGTTACATCCTCCCTAAAATGTGTGCAGGGATAAATGTTGAATGTTATTTCAAAGCTTAGCTTGTCATAACTTACTGGTTAAATATCAGCTCATGCTGCCTTCTCTCAGGCCCGTCTAGGTCTCTGAGCAAAAATGATAGTGAGCAAATAAGCAGTAACACCTTCGACTTTTACTCAGGATGGGGGAAAGAAACTGTTAATCAAAACAAACACACCGTACAATCCCATATGTGTTCCGTGCAGTTCATGAATGGTTGTACGGTATGTGCTTGCTTAGTAACAGTAATCAAACCCGTACTTTCTCTATAATCATTATTTTCAATTAGATGAGCTATTCTTAGCTCCTGCACAATTATGTCTATGTAGCATAAACTTAATGAAGCAATCCTAGCACTGGGACATTGTTTTGTGAGACAATGATGTAGTCTGTGCATAGATAAACTAGACACTGATCATCCTTTTGTGATCATAGAACAACAAGACCATCCCCATATAAAAATAGTCTAATACTATTACCACCACTACAATAGAGATTTTGAAAGCTAATATAGTAAATAACCAGCATCAGGAAAACACACTGCCAGGACAGCACAGTTATTTATTGGTGCCTGTGAATTTTCTGTATTGTTATCTCCAAGAAGCAAATCACACATCCTGTCCAAACATACAGTATCAATTAGTGAAGGAATTCAACGGTGACATGAGTAACAAGCCAGTGAAACATCGTCACACGAGGCTGGGCAGAAGCAAGTCACAGCCAACGAGGAGGAAGCCAACGGAGCAGAAGGTAAACGAACGCTGCTCTCCTTGGCTGCCTCATCTCACACCCTTCCATTCCAACTCGCCCTTCCAGCTCTTCTGCCCCTTTTGCCCTCCCGGCCAGGCGTCCCAGCAGACCAGAGCAGGCAGTGCAGGCTGCCGAGGTGCATCTCGGCGATGTGCTCGAGCAGAGCCCTGGTGCCGCGCCATCGCAGAGTGGCGATGCTGCGGGAGGAACCTCACGGGCACCGGGGGCGAGGTGCCGGAATGGCTGTCTTGCAGCCCCACGGAAGCGCGTGCGTGGGGCTGCGCCGAGGTGCTTCCCGGACGGCCTCCTCAGCAAGCGTCATCGACGGCATATGGCAAGCGTGGGAAGAACAGGAAAGACCAGCAGAGCTGGGTCTCTGTGCTTCGCACGGGAACACCAGCTCTTCACTGCTTGCATTATGTGCTATTTGTCACCTTGGTGTTGGGACGCTTTACTGACTAACTTCAGCAACGTGCACTTTATTATCACAATTTGCAACCGTATATTCAGACATTTCTTTCACTTCCTTCACACTTACAAGTGTCAGACTCAAATAATTTCTTTGTCGCTATTTAATTTCCACTTTGTTTTTAATTCTGACTTCCACAGTTGATTTGTCTGTCTGTTTTCCAAATTACCTGCTTACAGTTACTGCTGCTTGGCACGACATTTTCTTTGTACTTGTTTTATTCTGCCCTGCACTGACCCCCACACTATCAGAGTGTTATTATCAAAGAGCGTGGAGAGCTATGTCAGTTTTGAATGACAACATTTATAAGGAATAGCTATCAGAGCAGGGCAGACCCACTGAAATGGAACCCATTTGCTCCATTTATGCTTTACACAGTTTGGGAAAGCCTTCTTTACCTTTTGTTCCTGAAGTAATTTTGTCACTGTAAAGTCTTGAAGTTTTGTTTATTATCAGTAATTATTCATGGAAATCTAAGTTTATGATACACCAAGTCAAAATTACCCACATTTGAACGACCACCATCTACCTGAGAATTGCTTTTTTCCCCCCTGAGAGCTCTACATCTTATGCCATGACAAGGAATCTTTACGAGAACTTTTGAAAGAGAAAACTCATCTCCTTTCCTCTCCCCCAGCCAAGAACAAGACTGTGGTAGGCTTTGCACGCTGTTCCACATGTTCTCCAGGAAGATTCAATCTGAAGTTTCAGCAGTGAAACAGAAACTATGCAGTGAAGTGGGCAGCAATCCACACGCTGCAAAACAGCATGGGAAAATAAGAAGTGACCCGCTTTGCAATGATGCATTCAAGTTCTAACCCACAGCAAAGGACCTTTAATGATTCCTTTCTTAGGTGAACAGGCTGTCCTTTGTAAAAATTCATTCTCAGCAACTGTAACACATAATATGAACTTTTGAACTGCCATGTGTTTTTACCTGGGTATCTACTGCAAAGTATCATCCTACCATTAATATTCAATGGAATGTCTCAAACACACATTTGCAAGTTGTCAAACCAATATGGAATCCTCCTTCTCTGGAGATACTCAAGACCCGCCTGCACAAGGTCCTGTGCAGCCTGCTGTAGGTGACCCTGCTTCGGCAGGGGGGTTGGACTAGATGATCCACACAGGTCCCTGCCAACCCCTACCATTCTGTGATTCTGTGAAATCGCAGTATCAAAAACAAAACCAATTCAAATTTAGAGGGACACATCTACCACTTAATATGAGTCCACAGTGGTGGTAAATGCAATCAAGACAGGGACAAAATTAAGCTGTATCTGTGGCAGGAATCAGACTGTACTTGCATTAAAACGGAACCCACAGCTACAGCTCATGCAGAGCGTTGGTGCCAGGTGGCTGCATGTAGAGTCCCTGTAGCTACCAGTCTCTGTTTTCAGTGAGAGAGGGCTGGAGGACCAATGGCTAACTGAACATCTTTGCTATCGGTAGAAATTTCATTTGGTCTCATGTCAGGGTCTGATTTTGAAAGAAGCCTAAGCTTTCTAGACTATGGGACAACTGATACCACTACCAATATCCTTCTTTTCTATGTTTGGTTGGGTAGGTAAACACACTAGCTACACTCAAGTGATTTATAAGCACAGAGTTAGGGGCTTCTTACAAGCAGTCACCCCTTCCAGTAACAGCACAATCAGATTTCTATCTACTTATGTCTGAAATGTGACTTGAATGAGGAGTAGTGAGGGTTGAAGAGCTTAAACAATGTTATCTAGCATTCTGCAGCAACAATGCTTGTACATAATGCCAAGTGTCTTGAACGTATTATGTAATGTTTATGTAAATTTAAACCCCATTTAGAGCTGTCCATTACCCTCCAGATTATTTTGTATTTCCATGGTATCCTTCAATGTGCTTGTAATGCTGCCTCATTCAGAGTCAACTAAAAATGTAAGCAACATATGTTTACTTTGTTTCATTTTTCAGCTTTTATTAAACACAGTGATCCCAGCATACAGCTTTCCAGAAGCTTGCTTTCTAATTCTTAAAATGATAGAAATAATTTTCTTTGTTTTTTATTTCCCAAATATATGAAACACAATTATGTTCCTATTAAATTATCCTAAATTAATAAACTTAACAGTGTTACTTACTAACAGATTTCCATATTGTCAGAAACATCAGTAAAGGCTAAATCTATATGAAGTTCTCAGAGATATATTTAATTAATGAAAGCTATCGGGTTTGTCTCAGTGATATTACATATCTTTACTTTATGGGTACTATCTTTATGGGTTACTACCCATACCACCCTTTTTGAAACTGGAATTCTCTAAAAAAGCAATCCCATCTTCCTAAACTCTAAAATTCAGTGATTTTTCTAGAAAGCAAAGACTATTCTGTTATTTTTTTCCAGGCATGAAACTTTACAACATTATTACATTTCTTTCTACCTACTGGAGGCTCAATTCTGCAAAACCAAGCTCTGACAAAATTGCTACAGAGATCGACAGCATTCCAGAAAAAGAGGAACTGGAGAGGAAGAGGAAAACTCTAAGGAATGATTCTTTGGTATTTTAATTTTCTCCTTGTCCTTATTTCATTTCTATATTCTCCTGATATTATATATCAGTAACAAATGCTAGATATTTCTCTAGCATCTATGCATTTTTTTAGCATCGCAAGTGAGAGACTGGTATTTATCAAGTGTGCTAGTCATCCTCCTCAGCTTCTTTAGTGATAGTACTGGGTGAAAACCAATATTCTGCTATGGTAGGATTAAAAATAGCATATGTGCACAATGATGTAGAGCTACCTAAGAACTCTTGGCTTCACCACTCCCAGCAACTCATTCCTCTAATATACTTCAGAAGTGAGGATAGGCCACTGAATATCGCAATCTCCTATGTGTTTTGCTAGATTTTGGTTTCAACCAGCTGCTCCTCCTTCACGAATTGACTTCACTCAGGAAGTGGACCACCTTGGTACTACCAGTAAAGTCTCATGTAGTGAAGCACAGGCACATCTATTATGCACACACTGCTGGCACATTGATCCGTATCATCTTACCTAATATATTTTGCTTCTAAAAACAACTCCTTCCCAGCCTAAATCCATTTCTCAGGTTTTTTTTAGTCCTAGCTCATATTAGAAAACCTGAAAAAGTACTAACCTTTAGTTAACAACTCCTGAAAAACTCAGGAAATTCCCTACAACTGGCAAATGGCCAACCCGATTTCAGTACTTGAAAAAAGTAACCTGGGGGTAATGACTCGTTAGCCAGATGTCAGTCTTTGGCACAAATAACAGCATAAATAAACGGGGTCTACATCCATAAAGATTTACGGGCTAATAGTATATTGTGCCAGACATGATGCTTTAACAAAGAGTATTTTTTTCAAACACTTCATACACATGTAAAGATTATGGGTCCTATACCTTATCTAGACTGCCTTGATTTAACATACTTGGATTGTTTTCAAGGTTTCTGATTTTGTACCCTATGGCAACATAATTAAACAACAGCATAAATTACACGGAATTAATTACGCACAACATAACGGATTAAAAGCTAACTCTCTGACACATCTCAAAGATTAATGCAGAAGACATCAAACAAAAGGGTTTTTATGTGCATTTTACCTTAGGAATTGGTTTTTGCTCCAGAGTTGTTTAATATTTTACTTTTATAGTGTCTTAATGAAAGCTAAAACGTATTACGGTAGAGTTGGCAGATTACACAACTTCTGGATTCCACAAAATCCCAAAAGGACACTTTAGTGTAACCTAAAGTTCAACAATAACAACTACAAAACCCATTGCATTTAACTGTACTGAAACAGAACACTGGGAAACAAAAAATCTAGCCAGTATGGGAGACTGGCATGGAAAGTAGCACAGGAGTATGAGATCACGCTGGCTAGCACCACACACTGTGGCAAAAGGAAGTGTTCATGTGGTCCTTATACATGTACAGATGAAAATCAAGTATAAACAGGAATTTGTTCTTGTTGTTCCAGAATCCATAAAACCGCTAATGGAACAATGCCCAGCTCATCTACGTCTCAAGAAGGAAAAAGAAATGTCAGGACTACAGAATAACTGATGTTCTGAAAAGAAAAGCTTTTTAACTTAAACTTTTCGAGCCTCATATCTACTCATTATTGGAGAAACACTGAGAAGCCGCTTATCATGGTGTACACATGGATATCTGACAGTGGAAAACGGGTAAGAGAAAACGGGGAAGACAAGTGTTGCAGATAAAGACATAACTGGTCTGATGATTAGAAGCTGAATTTTGGCATAGTCAACCTTGAAATGTCTTGGGTATATTTTACAGTGAAAAAGATGGATCTTTCTAAATATTTAAAATTATTAGGCAGCGTACTAAAAGTCCTCTTTAATCCATTTTTCTGAGAAAAAAGTGACATGGCCTTTTGTTTACAGGAAGATTAGATGATTTAGGGACTGTGTACATTAGGTATTTCAGACATCTGACATCAGTGCCCTGGTCATCTCATTGGAGGCACCACTCTCACTCCATCAAAAATAAGAAACCTGAACTATTTACAGTTTGGCCCTCTGAACTGTGTGGATGTTAGACTCCTGCAGCGGTCAGCATGAACATGCTCTGCTGCGCCTACAAATATATGAACAATCTTAAGGCAAACACTAATCTATGTGTTTGTTGAGGAATCCGGCACCTTCTCATGCCAAGATTCAGAACCTGTTTGCATCCTCCTTTAGACCTCTATGGTCCACCATTAAAACCAGAACCGCTCAGCAACTCAGGGGTGCCAAGGTACACATTTCTTTGACTTACACTAGTCACATATGTACTCAGCATCTCACAAAGATATTAGGTGAATGAAGGACAGCATCCCAAAAAAGAAGGTATTTCTGAAAATGTACTTTTAACAATTGAGATAAATTAAATTTCCCTAGTCTGTCTTTCAGGCCCTCACTCTTGTTTGGAAAAAGACTCATGCAGATGTCTGAATTTAAACAGTGGTTTTGAATTGCTGTTAGGCATCACTAGAGAAGTTGCATTTTCTTGGTACTCTCCCTAACCTTAGACATCCCACTAGCCTGGCATTATTTATGTGCACACCAGCCAATCTGCCTCTGGATAATCATTTTGTCAGGAGCTTGAATGAATACAGTTTTGCTTTCATATTGATTGTACTTGGTCTTAGCACTGGCACAGAAATCTTGAAGATGGCACAGTCTTCAATTTTAGCAAGATGAGCAGCATCATTTCAAGCAGAAAGCAAGTTTTGCTATGGGGAAACTTACACTTTGGGCGGAATACACTTCTTTATACTGTACTCATAGGGTTTTTTTCCCCATTTTTGCCAATGGTGATTCACTGCCAGTATCTTTTCATATCACTAAGTGCCAGGTATACCTAAAGAAAAGTATAAATCTTGATGTGCATTTGTCTGTCTTACTTTATAGGACAGACTATATCCTATCCTATTTTCTTACCAAGCCTCCTCAGTGAGCAATATTATCTTGCATTTCCCTGGCCTCATAATGCTAATTCCTGTAGACAGCAGATTTTTTGGAAAGGGGTAAAGGAATATCTGCAAATAATTTGTTGTTTCCAATCACCAAAGCCAATTATATTGGTTGACTGAAGAGAGCTTCTGAATCTCGCTGGAAGCATAAAAAAATACATGCACACTTGAGCTTCAGCTGCTCTTGACAACATAGTTAAGAAAAAAAAAGGAGATAAATATATTTCTCTTCCCTTCATCATAAAATGTGAGCTTCAAGGAAAAAGAACCTCATGTAATAAGAATTCTACACAGAGAAGGCGAGCCTGCTCAAGGAAATGGGAACATATGGACCATTGTGATCATTTGCTTAGAGAATTTCTAAGGTACATTTAGTGCATTGCACTTCCCCCCCTGCCACACTGTTTTTTTTTTTTAACTGTTCTCTACTTGGGACAAATGAAATAAAACAGTAAGTATGACAACTGCTATGATCAACACCAATATGTGGCAGCTATTCTAGTCTCTGTGTATAAGAAAGCAACAACAAATCATCATCCCAGGGATACAGCTAGATGAAAAATAAGAACAGCTTACAGGAAGAGACTAGGAATTATTTTTGTATCAAAATGGACTGCTCTTTCAATTTAAAGCATTATCTTCATATTTTTCAGTGTTCTGTGATTTTTAACACTTTCAATTACTTGTAAAAAAATTGAAAATATGAAACCAAATGTAAATTTTTAGAAAATAATACATTTTAAGTTATTTTTTGTTAGAATAATTCTAGTTAGAAAACTTTTGGAAGCTCTATTAACTCTATTCAGGAAAGCTATGTCAAACGTCATCCTTGACAACGTCTGTATCTCTCAATCTCTCCTTTATACAGAGTTGATGTGTTTTTTTAAGGATAAGATTTTTTTTAGTTTTAGGGCAAAAAAGTCCACAATGTTACAGATATTTTAGCAAAGAACATCGAAGTATTTGTAGAGCAAAATACATACTATAAAACCTGTATCTGATCTCTCTTCATATCATAATATATATAACTTGCAACACACTGGTTGCACGAAAAATACATTACAGGAAATTACAGGAAAAAATGTGAAAAAATGTTTAAAATTCTGTGGGTTTTGATGGCTTCAAAAATGTAAGATGAACTCTCCAATCATAAATACTTCTAGGAGTATGCTTCATGCTTTTCCTAAGTGACTTTGGCAGTCTTATTAGATTATAGTGCTAGTATCTGAATCCAAAGACTTCATAATTGTGCTGTGATGGAAGAAAATATACTATGATAAAAAACACAACTACAGGCTTAGTGGCTTAGTGTTTATTTGTCTTTCTCTCTTCCAAAAGCTGGAGCACGCACATTTATTTCTGCCATTTTCTCATTATAATAATAATAATAATAGTATGGAATTGAAATCTTCATAACAAGTGAGAACAGAAATGATGCATTGACCATGGAATAAAGTTTTAATCTCAAATAATTTTGGGGTGGCTTGAAAAAATGTCTAGAACATAATGGCAAACAAAAGAATTCTTTATGAGATATAATAGTGCAATTTATGCATCTATAACTAAAAAAAGAAAGTGGTGTAATTAAGCTCTTTAAATAACAAACACATTGACATGAATTCAAATAATCTGTGGCAATGTCAGGTTTTTTTTAACAGTCCTTTTAATACCTTGTGGGGAAACAAAACTGCAGTATTTTCATTCTTTTAAAGGAATTAACTGTATGTGTTTAATTTAATCTTTGTGTCCTTAGCAGTCTGACAGCCAAAACTGAATTGGGCTTATCTTTCTTAGCATGGTTCATTTCTGTTCCCCAATCAGGTGCCAGATGTCTAGAAAAATGGTACTGATAGAAAAATGTCTAGCAAACCATTCGGGGATTAGTTCTTCCATTGTCAGTTGTAACAAGTTTTCTGACGTATTTATAGGTAACTGTTAAAAAAATTCACAGAAATAGCTGAACAACAGAAAACAATGATATGTTATATCTGAACAGCTTAATTAGCAAAAGCCCTAAATTCTCCATGAAAGATAAGTGCTAAAGTGTAGGGATGGTTGTATGTGATTTGACTGTTCTCCAGGCTGGCAGATATGAATCAAGCTGCTCGTATTATACATTAAACATCAAGAGACCAAACAGTATAAACAAGTGAAGGAAAGACTTTGATGATCCTTCCATCTGTAAGCATGTAATTCCTCTTAACTGAAGAGCACTGCAGATTGAAAATAACATCAAATTATTTCAGATATAGAGCAGGTGACAGCTATTTCACAGGTTTTGTTGTCTACAGCATGAAGGAAATGCAAAAGCTGGGTTTATGACAAAGGCAGTCAACAGCTTTAAAATAATCTTCTCTCATATACACACCTCTCCTCCAAATAAACAAATACGTATATATTTACCCCCTGTAGCTACCTACAACACTGCCAATAATGCACAATTTGCATAAACAACCAGTACATCCTGTCAGCGACCAGAAAATCTGAAAAAACAGGAATGTTGCTCTCTGCTGGTTCCCATTGGGCTGATGATCTTGCCTAGATGCCCCAAAGGCTTTTGTGGCATCCAAAGAGTGCTGAGAGTTCACAGCAGCCTATGTATTCCTGCTTAGAGCAGTCCTTGACTGCTTTGTTCAACAGAAGTCATGCAGATCTGCATGGTAAGGTTCAGGATTCATTGTTGTATTCTTACATATTTAGCAGTAACCACGCGTGAGAGTAACAACTTACCACAGACTCATGAAAGCCTGCTGTTTTGAATGGAGCTATTCATGGTCTATCTGCTTTCTTTTCCTTAATATAGTCCTTGTTTGAAGCTCTGACATGCTCCCCCAGCCTCTTCTAGAAAGCAACTAATCTCTTCTCTGAGTCACTAATAGCAGAATTTTAGCACAAATACTACTGCGTACCACGAAGGAGGAAGTCCCAAAATAATGAATCCTAGTTATCTTCTCATCCTCTCTTCACACAAACACATTATCAGACTTTCCAGATCTATCCAAAGGTTGATGGGTTCTACTGACCATCGTGACTGTGCCACTGAAGCAGCTGGTAAGACAAGAATGTCCTATTAGGCCATACCGTGTCCTCCAACTCCCCCCACAAAGCTGTTCGTAAGGCCCAGTCTTGAGACCTGGTGCCCTGGTAGGCAATACCTCGAAAATTACTCTCCCAATAGAGCATCTCAAATAAAGTTACCTTCCTAAATTGCAGATTCCTAAGATTTTACGAGTACTGGAGAAGGGCCACATGCTGAATCCTCTCCCTTTTGCACAGCAGGACTACCGGAGCTCGCCAGGAGCACCGAATCTGCTCTGCCTGCACTGAGTGATGGTGCTGCACACACATGGAAGTGCCTTCCAAAAGTGCTGGGCATTACTACATACATACTTGACTAAGTTCTGCACTCTTCACATCTTCAATAAGTAACACTACAGGAGAATGCTGCCACATAACTGGCAGCCAGTGGTAACTGCACGGGTCCGAACACCAGCAAGTGACTGGAAAATATTTTTGCCTGCTGTTTTTCTGAAGGACATTACGGGAACTTCACTATGTCAAGGGCATACATCATGGCAGGGGAAAGGCAGATAAAACCTGGGAAAGGCAGTGTCCTGGAACATGCCTTTGGGCTGGATGAATTATCTTAGAATCACAGAATCACAGAATGGTTTGGGTTGGAAAGGACCTTAAAGACCATCTAGTTCCAACCCCCCTGCCATGGGCAGGGACACCTTCCACTACACCAGCTTGTTCAAAGCCC
>Ga0181612_171658_pt1 | contig 26557 bp, 8 predicted proteins | sample HoacroProtozoa21_FD_119630 | JGI IMG/M metagenome (GOLD analysis project Ga0181612, IMG submission 119630) | Hoatzin crop microbial communities from Cojedes, Venezuel. Combined Assembly of Gp0051906, Gp0051904, Gp0051908
CATCAATGCTGCTTTATTTTTCTCTCACTGTGTTTTGGTCTTCTGAAAGAGCGATGGTGCATACTGTCAGCCCCACAATTCAATGCAACTTCTAAAAGAATACTCTGGGATATCTTTGTTTCATTTTCAAATCTTTGTATTCACTCTTTCGTACGTTTCTTACAAAACACAAGGTCTAGAAATTTACCTTAAGGTGGGGCTGACAATTAATAGCTCAGCAACCAAGAGCTGGAGTTAACAACACAACACTAGGAATAAATCTGGTCAGTTCACAATGTTTCTCAGTAATGCTAAATCTTCAGCTACCAAAAACTTGGCCCACCAGTTGAGCCAAGTGGGAACCTAAGTGTATGCAAAAATTCTCTAGGGTGCTAAATTTAAAGTAGAGCAAGAAGCATACCATCTCTGCCATCTGCTGCAACCATGGTGCAAGCCCTTCCTCTTGAAGAATGTAGATAATCAAAGGATGAATGCTGTCTCTGTCTTTACAGTCTTCTGCTGGGGCACTGGGATGAGTGAATAGCTTCTCATTGCCTCACTCCTCATTCCCACAAAGAGTTTCCAATGCTAAAGAAAGGCCGTTGAAGGTCCCTGAAAGATTCATGTCTCGCTAAAGACCTTTTTATTGAATACAGAAAACCTGCACCTTGAATAAATACGTAAAGTGAGGTTTCTTGTAACTTCTACAGACAGTTTGATCCATATAGCGCTCCATTCTTTTCCACCTTGTTGTAGTAAGACAAATGAGTTTCCTCTGCAAATGCCTTTCCCCTTCCCCGATTAAAAAATTTTAAGGGTAGTCATTGAATTATTGTTTCATGTTTACTAAATTAATTGCCCAGTTTGATTATTTTTTTTAATTCCAGAAAGGTTGGAACAAAAAAATCTCTAATATTTTTCAATGAACTACTCTAGTCCTGATGATATGATCAATGTACACTCACATTCAGAAACGCATAGAGCTAGTGGCAAAACAATTACTTTTTCAAAGTTCAGGTTAATCATTGCTTTCTGTAACCTGGTAAAAATCAGAAAGTAAATGATAAGGCAAGCTCAGAAGAAACTTATTTTTTTATGTATCTCCAAAGCAGAAATTCTTTTAGGAATATGAAGCAACAGCAATCACAAATAAACAGTATTTTTAAACAGTTCTAATATACCAGTTTTCTTCAAATAAACTAAGCTAGTTTAAGCTGGTACAACACTGGACTATAATAACCAGTAATGTATAACAACGGAAGGAGATAAGAAAGCTTATGCCCTTCTGTAATTCTTAACCTTGAAGGAGAGGAAATCCCTTTCAGGACTTTCAGTGCTAAAAAGACTGTTGATTTTACAAGGAAAAGAAAAGAGAGAAATATTTTTTGCTATGAAGCATTTTCTAGTGTCTTCATAGGAAAAAAAAATGCTTAAAATTGGATTAGGTTGGTAGCATCCTGACTGCAGGTAGTAAAAATTTAAAGCTATGAACAGATAACTTGACTAAACAGAGAAAAGGGATATCAGTTTTGTTGTTGGGAATTACAAATGTCATATGAGAAAAAGATTCAAATACCTCCTAGCTATGATAAACAGGAATGCCTAATAAAACACATCTCAAGCCTGAGAAAGCTTCATACCTATCAATTTGCCTTTTAACATCTTTGGAGAGGGAGATTTTCAGATTATGGCTCTGTCTGAAGCTTTTGGACTTCTTTCAGTGTATCATTAGCTATTGACATGATATACAAATTCGTCTGGTGGGCAAAAGACAAAGAGGATCTCATTATCTGCAGTGCCCGTATAAAATATGGGAAAATTAGGATAAATGGTGGTTTTAAGTTCAGTCTTCACGTCCTGAACTAGAGATGGGAATACATTCCTTTTAAGAATTGAGCTGAAATTTAGGACTAAGAAAGTGCACATAAACTTTCAGAGAAAAACAACTGGACTGACAACTGGCAACTGGGATAGGCCAAGTATCAGTCTTCAATATTAATTTATAAACAATTAAACATAACAGCTTCTATATCCTTATTGAATTTCGGGGGTTCATTCATTTCTTTCATTCAGCACCATTTTTTCAGACCAGACTTGTCTATGAAGTAACATCTTTGGCCTTTCAAGGGAGAGATAAAATGATAGGTGGGATATTCTCCTCTTTAGTGATGTAGAAGATCACAGTAGACTGACTCATCTGCTCTGAGGGCTGTGGTGTGAAGAACCAGCCAGGATTTCATTGCTGCCTCTCTTTTGTGGACAGGAGGCCATGACAAATGCACTGGGGTGGGAAGATGCCAATTGTGATTCTCTAGGTCTGGACTGGGGGGGTCATTCCTCCATTCTCCACCTAGCTTTCCTCCTTAAATCACAGGAGGTTTATTTTGAACTTCCGCCCTCATCTCTTGATTCAGTTTACTTAAAAAGAACACATGCCTCTTATTTTTATTACACAAGCCTTCAAAATTGAGTTAGATAAGCATAGAGATCATGATGAATCATCAGCTTGTTTCAAGTCTGCTGCTGTTCAAGCGTCTTTTCTATTGTGGTCAGCCACCTTTAAGTGGTTTTAGTCAAAGGTCCTATCACTCACAGGTGCACTTGCTTGCAGAAGAATTCATAGCTTTTTCCTCTGGAGGTGAAAATGCATGTGCAACGTTCATATGAGATTGCCAACATCTTAATCCCATCCCTCGACACATTGCTAACTTTCTGGATGCAGAAAATATGTTTTCTTTCTGTTTTCAGGCACAGAAAGTATACCATAATTTTGTTTCATAAAATATACGGATATGCATTTCAAATTGCAAATGACTTTGAATCTATCAAGATACGGACTGTGCATTTTATACACTACTTTTTGCTTCGTAATTCAATTTGACAGATGTGATGAGGCTGAGACAAGTCATACAACCATCTGTGGTAACATTTAGAGCTTCTCAAATTACTGCACATACACCACTCATTGCACCTGAAGATCTTAAAAAAGCATCTATTTTCCACTTAAAATAGTAAAAACAAAATAATCCTTTCCCAGACATGGGTAACTACCCAGCCATGATTTACTGCTATATGAATCCAGGCCAAGGAGTAAAGGATTAGAGTAATGAGCTATCATTTAGCTCAGTGAGGAACTGAATATCATCTCTTTTTTTGTGGAGTATGTGGTAAAAGGCAGAAGGCAAGGCATCGCTGTCGAAAGAAGAGAGTGCATGCATAGCTCTCATATTTCTGTGTGAGATATATCTGTGCACTGCAAAGCCCAGTGCTGTAAGTCTTTAAACGGATGGCATAGTACACATACAATAAATCTGATGGTTCAGGAAGCGCAGGACTAACGGTGCATGTACTTGGAGACTGCACGATATGTCTGTCTGACAAACCCAAGAGAAGTGGGGTGCTGGTGTTCAGCTTTTGTTTACAGAAAAAACATGTTTGGAAGGGCATCCCCATAACAAGGGCTGCACAACAGCGTCACCAGGCAGACAGAAACCTTGGAACAGCAAGTGAACAAAACTGTTCACATTCCATGTGGAAAATAGTATTGGTGAAAGAAAAGACCACAAAGGAAATCAAGGCACATGGATGACTTCTGTATGCTGTGCAGAAAATTGAGTATTACTGTTGCCACTAGTCACAGAGGTGGTGGTGACTACCAGTACTGCTGAGGGTGGTGGCGGTAATTAAGCAAACAACTCTGGGAGCCCTGACATCAGGCAATAACTATCTATACAAAAAGTAAAGTAAAGGTAACAATCTTGCAGTAAACCCTGCAAGGAACTGCAAAAAGCAAACATCTCATAGGTGAGATGAAACTCAGAGCTACTGATGCAACTGCTGTTTTGACCATTGTGACAATCATGTCTGGATATGATGCCTGTGCAATCAGGTTTGAGAACACCAGTGCCAGTTACATAGAGTTTTCGGTCAAACTCCATAGAGACTTTCAGCTGTATAATAAGATATAAATACTGTTCTTTTCATGTCAGGACAAGTAATAAGGACATATTGATTTGATTTTTACTTCATCCTCAAAAAAGGTTTGTAAACTAAATAAGGAGCTCGTGACTTGACCTATCACCAAGACCTCAATAGTTTAAACAGAAATTTAATTTTCTCTGTATATACTTCGGGGATAACAATATGAGAATTACTGTGATGTGCCCATTCATTAAAAAAAATCACATTGACAATTATAGATTGGGTGAGAGAGGAGGTGATTGAAAACATGAATTGAATTAAAACACAGCCACAGGTCTTTAACAAAATCTGTACTATCATTGTATTTGTATAAATCAACTACTAACTTTCTCAAACATTGCCCATGATTTTTTTCTTCAGGTTTGAGAAAAAAAGTCACACTTCTCATACAACACAATAATTTGTATTGGAGAATTGAAGGGAGCCAGAAGAGTGATCATCAGAAAGCAGTTCCTTTCCCACACTCCAATAAGCAACTTATAGATAATGTTCTACTTCCACAGTTACCTGTGCATTTCTTGATATTGCTATTTCTTTTTCCATGTGATCCTAACTTGCATCCAAAGTTCTCCTCCCAAAATTCTGCAAACCATACATTTCTTCGATTGTTAGCAAGTGTTCGGCTCCGAAAATATCTATCAAATCCTACATTTGTGAGAAGTGAAAGAAGTATTAAAATATGATACAGCATAAAAATAGTATTTAAAGACAATAATAGATTTTGTATAAATATCAGAACAAGAAAAGCTTTAGGTACCAATTATTATAAAATTTTAATATTTAATTTAGCATAGTACTATCTAAGGATTAAAAGAATGGTATATTTGTTACTATCCCATATTTGCTGTAGAAGAAGGTTTTTGTTTTAAATACCTACAGCAATTAAAGAGTCTCTAAAGCTTAACCAGAACTCTATAAATAAAAAAACACAATGCAGATTGTTAGGGATATAGCTTAATTTTTAGTGCACAGATGACCCATATAAATAATTGCATACCTACAAGAAATTAGACAAACTATAATCACTACTTAGTCAAAGATGGTGATCCAAAAAAATTTCATTTTAAGGCCACCTAAAATCACTGGGTGATTTTGTTGCCTCTCTGTTGAACCAGAGAGCTTCCAGGATGCTTAAAGTTCTACTTCTATGTATATGTTTAATGACACTAGCTAAGAAACTAAAGATTCCTGCTTAAATCTGATCAGATTCTGCACCAGCCTCACCCCTACAACCCAGCAGCCATAATGAAATAATGACTAACACATACCATCTGGATTAAGCTCTTTATGAATTTTTCCATGTGGCTAAATTCTCCAAGTAGCATCAGTAGTGCTCAGCTTTTATAATCATTTAGCAGTTTAGAGCAATTATCCAGACACTAAGAGATGTTAGTATGTCCAGTACCCTCCCGGGAATAAGGTGCTTCAAATCAACAACTTCCACTTGATCCACCAAGTCAGAAACTTTGTTAGTATAGTGGCTTCTTAAAGTAAGTTTAGGAGAAGAAAGCAGAGCCTAGATTGATCTCCTCACAGGAGAACGATTTGACATCAGATCTGATATCATCCATCCAATACTCTCCTTTTTTGTCCTACAGACCCACCAGGCTATGGGTAAGAAGCTCTCCACCACACATGCTCTAGTTATTATTATTACATTTATAAGACGGCCTAATTAAAATGGCAACACCTCCTCACCCCACAGATATATTGAATGAATATTATATCAGGGCAACTCAAGTCACTTAGCTGGAAAGTTTTCTCTGATTTCCTTGTAAACAAGCAGTACGCAATTTTTAAATTACTTTTTTTTAAGAGAGCTAGCGTGCTTGAACATTTTCAGAAAAATGAGGGGTTTATGCCACGTGCATTCCTACCATCTATTGATGTTCTTTTGGGCAGAATGGTTACTGCTCCTTCCGCAATCTCCTCCTGCTGCTGAACTGGTGAAATTTTTGACCCCCAACTGTCTGAGCCAATCCAAAGGAAATGTCCGGATTGATTAGCTTTTTTGGCTGCTTCCAGTATTCGCCTGCAAAGAAACAACAAAAGACTAATTTAAAAAGTGCATTTAAAAAGAACTTGAGAATCCCAAGCACTAATTCTGGCTAAGCACAAGTAGGCTCACAGTAACAAATCAGTCAATTGTTTTCACGGTCTAAAGTGTATTCAGCTGTAATGAACTCAAGATACAGTACCGTACAAGTTAATTTATTTCATCTTTAGCCATATTTTACTAGTATTCTTATTGGTTTCTTCCTTTCCAGTCACCAGATAACAATCTACTGGCAATGCACTCTTAGGAGCTAGGCACAGATTAGATCTCCACAGAATAAAGGACCAGCACACTATAAATTGCAGCCCAATTTCTTGTCACCATATTTCCAGTAATTTTTACATGGATTGAATCTGAAATCTCCTCTGTTACTCTATTCTGCACCAGCCACAGCATCTCTGTGATGAGAGAACATCTTTAACACAAAAAATTAGGAAACAGGCACCTAATATCATCTTCATTCGCAAACATGATCACTGCTCGAGCATTTGGAGTTTCCAATAAGCGCCTGATGATCTTTTCAAATTCTCCTGGTCTTGGTTCCCGAGGGATTTTGAGTGACTGAGCAATGCAAACACCTCCTGAGAAAAATCAAAAGGAAAACAAAAAATAATTTTATCATGTTAAATACCCACACTTCGGACAATCCATAGTTAACCAGTGAGGCAAAGAAAACAAGAAGCTAAACTGAGATAAGGCAGCACAGCCAAAATTTACCCTACCTATTTATTTTGAAATATGCACTGTACAAACTTACACACTCAAAAAGTATTAAAGAGTTCCACTCAGGTACCTGTTACTTCATTTTTAACGTCAAATTTAAAAAATCTTCCTGAGCCAGATCCTAAAGCACCGTACTCTGTCTCAGCTGGACTGTGTTCCACAGACCTACCCCTACTTACGGCAGCTGAGAACCCAGTCTTGACACAGGATTGAATCTAACTGTGAAGCTGTAATTTGACAGTTATCTTATGTTCATAATGTGCTTCTTCAGTATCAGGTACTATCATACACCTCTGCCTTTTCAGCAGAGAGTATCAGGTTAACTATAAATGCTGTGGTTACAGAATCAGGTAGAGAACTTGAAATGTTCTCTTATGAACAAACACATTCAGATCACTTCTAATTGTTATTATGACATTCTTAATTAAATTTTCTTAATTATTAAAGAGATTTTGGGCTGTCATTGAATATTCTAAATTACTAATCAGCAAATGAACACAAACTCAGAGATGATATTTATATCTTCTCCTGACAGAAGGAGGAAAGTGCTAAATGAAATCTGTACATTTTACCTGTCCTACAAAAAGGGACAAATTTCAACATAAACCCAGTAATTTCTAATGGCTTTCATACACCAGTGCAGGGGAATCATGAATGACACTGTTATCAATGTTGAGATGAGGAGCAAGATTTCTTGAGCCTGTGTCATGAAGCACTGAGTCCAGATTGACACCAGCTTCCTATGCCATATTGATCTTCGTGTGATTGTTTGCTGATTTGTTTATTTTAATTATTTATCTTTAAGAACTATTGCCTGATTTGCACTGGTACATCTAATTCCCACAAGTATTTGCTGTTGTTCCAACAAGTATTTGTTGTCATTCCCAAAATAAAAGCAAGAATCTAATTATTAATAAAACCAGGAAATTAAGAAAATGAGAAAATGTTTATTTCTAACAAAAAGTGACATGCTACTTGACAAAGGCAAAGAAAGTGAGAATTTTTGCATCTCTGCATCTGAATACTTCTACATCAAAGATTGCCTTCAATGTAAGAATAAGACTACATTTTAAAGGAGCTGTTCTATTTTTAATGAATGCTGGTATTTAGTTTCTGGTGTATAAGATCATTTGGGGTATATACATGTCTACACATTAAAGATAATTAGACAACTGAAGCCACAGTTAGATTGCTGTGTTGTATGTGGGGAGGCTTTCCAACTTCTCTACAGCCTTGTCATCCTTACCAAAATATCAACCTCATATTTTTCCAAAGTGCTTCACAAATTAGGCTGATACATACTGTCAGTGATAGGATTTGAACAGAAACAGGTGTCCAGCCAGACGCAGCTTGGGATGTAGAGCTACACGAAGAAGTTACAGAGGTCTCATACTAGCTTTCTTAAGTGGAATGTATTTAATCTTTAAGCAAAACAGAGAAACAAAATACAGGTATTTATGAAGCCTTTGTTATTTCTTTTACTCAAATTTAGTCTTTAGAAAATTCTGGGCATTCATTATTAGTTCTTGCTCTGCCTTTGCAGAATCTCATTGACCTCAATAGTTCTCTGCACAGGCAGATCTTAAGTTTGAATCAAGTTTAGACATGCCATAAATGAAGTATGGAATTATCAACTGACAGTATGAAAATAACAACTTTCAAATGAAACCAGCCACTTTCAGTCACAGGCAAATGTATCACCTTTTTCAGCTCTGCATCAGTTTCTTGGGAAGTTACATTATTATTTTATTAAACTGAGAGTTGCATACTACCATATAGATTTATCCTGTATTATTCTCTGCTTTACACGAAAGAAATAATATTTGCAAATCAGAACATCTGCCATTTCTAACAAAAATTGTTTGTACACATCTCTTTATCGTCTATAAATAGTATAAAGGTATAGCATAAATAATTTACTCTTATCTGCTTTAAAATGGAATATAGTGCCTTTCTCTGACAACATATTTCTTCACATTTTTATGAACTGCCTTGTTCCCCATGATGGACAGCTAATTTGCCAGTCAAAACAGATGAGTCCAGATAGCAGATGACCCTCATATTCATCAGATGTCTTTGACAATCCAGTGACAAAAAGATGGACATTGTACCGTGAAAAGCTTTAGCCAATTTTCTAAACTGATACTAAGCTGTTTCATAGACACTCAAAAAGTCCTTTACAACAATCTTTCTCAAGTAACAGGGCTGAAACATAACAGAATTATTTAGCAGACATCCTGTAAATTTAACAAACAGCAATTCACTGTTAAAAAAGAAAAACTGAAAAACAATACCAAGCTCTCAACTGTCCCCAAAGTCATTCAGGCACAAGAAGTAAAATAGATCCTAAAAATGACATAAAGGAATAATTTGTTACCTCATAAATTCTGACAGTGCATTTTTCAACTATTTCTATTCATTCTGTGGCCCTTAGGAAAAAAACATTTGTTCCACATAACACTCAAATGCAAATATTGCAAAATGCGTATATGTAATACATTATAGATATCCATCTACAATCCAAGTGGAATGGATATCAAGCAACGAAAAACTGCAGTATCTAAAAAAGCTATTTTCAGTCAGAATGGTGCAGAAGAAACACCATTCCATCATTGCAGCAGCAAGTTCAGTCATGACTGTACAGAGCATCTTAGCATCTCTACATTGAAGAATGTGTTAAGTACTAATACGAACAAAATAAAATGCACTTCAGCCTTGTTGCTACATTTATAATGAATTGTGTAAGCTATCTCCAACACACACAATACTTTGTGTACACCCTTATCTATATATTGCATATACAGCTGTTGCTCAAACAAATAACAGAGTATCAATTTTCAGCTAATGATGGAATGCTAGATCTACAAAGGTACTTACAACATTACAGTGTCTAACCTCTCAGCACCCTTCTGCCTTTGAAATCCCCAGCCTGGGCTAAGTGCCCAGACAGACAGAGAGATGGGTGTCTAGGAAAAGCATTCAGAAGAGCCAGCAAACTGGGTAAGGAATAATTATTCCTCCAAAACAGCTAGCAGAAGTACAAAAAGGACAGGTTTTAAGGCCAGGATAATCTTACAAAGTATGAACAAAAGAGAAATTTCCCCATATCAAGGCAAAATAGGGTTTGAGAACAGATAGCTTGTACCTGATACCAATGGATTTCCCATTTGCTGCAGAGGTGCCAAAGGGCAGGTGGTTCAGACACCTATTGCCCCTGGAGGATATATGGCTGTGCATCATAAGAACAAACAGTGTCTGCATGTTTCGCTCTGTCAGCATTTCTGACTGATTTGGCATGATGACTGCTTGTCCCTGTTACTGGCTTCTAAAATGTTTGTTATCCTTCACTGTCTGGAGATGTACCTAAAAAAATACGTTGGTCTAAACTTCCTTTGGCTGAAATTATGATTAATCTAGTATTTGTATGAGGAAATGAGAGCTAACTGTCTTCTTAACACAAAGGAAATGCTGTGTTCAAACCTGGTCAATTCAAAGGACTTATGAACAGGCTTCAGAGAAGACTGCACTAAAGGCTGTTACTGAGACTAAGAAGGGAGTCAGCCAGACAGACTCATGTCAGGTGGCTCAGCTAGGAACAGATATCAGTAATTGTACCCACTCCTATTATACCCATTCCCTAAATCATATGTGATTTATGAGATTAAATTAAGGGTTTGTATCTCTCACACATTTTAAAGACATTAAGATGGCATGGATGGAAAGTAGTTCTTCAGTTACTCTGAGTAAAAAAAACCCTCAGTACCAAACTGTGCTAAGCTTCTTTTGTCTGTTCTCAGATCTATAAAAATACGGTTGTACTCAGTCAACCTAGAGCTTGAGTTGAGGAATAAAACAGTTAATGCAAACTGCACTGTGTCAGTGATGATAAGTATCCATTTGTCTTCTATCTAACAGCTATCAAATGGGATATCCAGCACCTCGGGCCAGGGGATGATGAAGAGAGGGAGAGCAGAAGCGGGAGCTGGAAATCAGGCTCACGGCAGGTGCTGCCCCACTCATGATCAGGGGCTCAGTCCAGCCCCTGGGCACCGCGATCAGCAGCTGGTAACTTGTGTGCTTTTTAAACAGGGACATAAACAGACCTGACCTATAATAATATGGGTTTGAGTTGTTTTCTCCGTTGTGATAAAAATCACATCTTAAACAAATTGTTCCATGCTAGGCTTGGCTGGCTTACAGGTGCTCTGTCTAACACAACTTGTGGGAAATACGTTATCATCAAACAAAAAAATGGCAGATTTTGAAGATATTGTCAGTACACTGCATCAATGAGCTTTTTCCTTTCTTTTTGTGCTCTTACAACAATGATTCTACCAATGAAAAAATAAAGTAAAAGGGAAATGTAGTACCTGCATCATTTCGGTGGTTAAACATATGGTGATTTTATAATGACAAATATTCATTTTAGCTCTCATGGGCTCTGAAGTCATGAGATGGCATGCTAATTGTAAACCATTAAATACTCAAGTATGCGGAGGTGGGTGTCAGAAGAAGTGATGCTGAATGTGTATTTGGAAAATAGCATGCAGACTTGCTAGATAATTTGCACTAACAAATCTCCTAAAGTAAAAGCTGAAAGATTAAGCTAAATGTAAATAAAAGGGCCATGTTCTCTCCTTCCGCAGCTAGGATCCAGCACTACATTATGGACTAACTAAGTAGGATACACAGGAAAGGGCAATGTCTTTGTATCAAAAAAGCTGAAGACAGTTTTCAGTTCAAGTGTGTTCAGTGTTGGGACCACAACCGTGCTACTCAGAACCAGTTTACCCTCTAAATTATTTCATCTTCCCATGTGTACAACTAGCCTTACCATTGCAAAAGGGGAAGGGATCAAGCTATGTGCTTGCTTTGACAAGCGATCTGTTTCTTAGCATGAGGAGGATTACCTCACCTGACTCAGTATACATCATTGCACGTCAATTATTTCATGGCAGCTTCATCACAAATCACATTGCTCCTGCAAGACCTCAAGACAAATAGCCAGAGCACATCTGGGACCCAGTCCTACCTGGCAGGACTTTCTCAGCTGCCTTCAAGTATGCATTTTCTTTTTTTAAGATGAAATATATGTGACTGGTCACTAGGCGAAGAAAATTTTAATGCAGGCCTGTGGAAAGTTTCCAAAAGACATTACAGAAATATGTGATGGCATAGAAGTTCTTATTCCAAGTAGGGTAACAGATGTCAGAGACTCAGAAGTAGCCTCGGTAAGAAACTCTCCTGTGAGGCACACCGGGCACTGCCACAGGCGGACACAGCCACTGTCTGACAGGAGACTTCTGACGGTATCACATGATGCAAGAGACCATGAGGAAAACCAGACAATTGTGTTTCTCCTCCTCTTCCAGCCCTTCCCCTGGTTATATTGAAGGTCTATAAAATCTAGACCTGGTTATACTGAAAGTCTGTTCCAATTGCCAGGAATCTAGTTCAGTATGAAGACTGTTGGAGATATTAAAAACTACACAATGCTCCATACTCAAGCTCTGTTGACAAAAATCAGGTTAGCCTTGTGACTTAGTCACAGGTGTGACTTGCTGCCCAGGGAGGTGGTTGAGTCACCATCCCTGGAGGTGTTTAAAAAATGCGTAAATGTGGCACTTCAGGATATGGTTTATTAGGCATAGTGTTGTTGGGCAGATGGCTGGACTTGATGATCTTAGAGGTCTTTTCCAACCTATGATTCTATGATTCTATGATTAGTGAATCCATCAAGACATTCTTTGTAATCAGACACTTCAGTATTTGACAAATTTGGGTGCTAAGAAGTCTTAATGTTAAAGAAAACCAAGGTATGTGGCTGTTCTGCATAGGAATTTCACTGCTGCTGATAATCAGGAATCTTCAGGAATGACTATTTAAACCACAATCAACTTCTTGCCTTCCTCTTGTGAATCCCTAGATGCCCTTAACAATAATTTTCTAGAATATGAGTCAATAGGGAGTGACACCTAGGAAGATACAATGACAAGTTGAAGATCAAATTTCTCATGCAATAATTCTTCAACAGGTAAATGTCTCCTTCATGCCAAAGTACTATAGCTGGCAATTCTGCACGCAGCCATTTATTCATTCAAGAGCTACCCTCACTTAACTACCCCAGGAGACCACATGATCACCAATGTGGCTATATGGACTTCAGGGTAGCTTAGCTTTATGAATAAGAACCTGAGCCTTCCGCAGGCTCTGCGTTCCCACTGAAGTCCATTCCAAGCCATTTTCTCTGCTATTCCTGTGTAAATTTAGTTAAATAAAATCTCACTGCAGTACACTTCCTTTGGTGCTGTCACAAACCAGCTACTGTATGGAAATATCTAAATCTCTTGTGGCTTTTCACTTCCTCAGAAGTTCACCAAATACCTCAGCAAACAATTCACTTACTTACTCTCACAAAGACAGTTAATTCTTCAGCCAATAGTGGCAATACTCTTTTATGTAAGGTAATAGAATCAAAATAATTTTTTAAATTCAATATTTTAAATAATATTTCACTCTAAATGGAAGAAGTGGCACTCCTTGTCCAATACCCTAAACCATAACGGAGGATGAGAGATTTTGTTCTAATCTTTTAACAGACAAAAACGTTCTGCATTTTGAGCCCATACATTGGTGTTATTTTTCTTTTATTTAAGTAGAAATGCATTTTCTCAAAATCCCTTAATATTTATGACAAAGATGTTTTTGTTGCACAAGCAGGTCGATGATACTTTATCACTAACATGTCAACCACAGTCATAAGCTTTTCTACTCAAAACTAACAGCCTTTCAGAGATCAAAGTCTCTCTCATTTATTTCATTGTATTAGAAAAGGTCTTTTAGCAATATTTTTTGCTGGGTCTTCCTTTTATTCATTCTTTTGGAAAAAAAAAAAAATTAGAAGGCATTCAGTGAAACTGTGAAAGAATACAAAACATCCTGATAAATACAATTCACCCATTCCTTTTAGATCTGTTTTTTTACATTCCTATATGTATTCACAGGCATACAGCCATGCATATTTCACAAATACATGTGCTCACACAGATACTTACATCATGGGCAAAGCAGATGTTAATTTTAAAATAGAAAAGGAAGAAAGAAAAAAAAACAACTGTGGCTCCATACGAGACCGCTGGTGATTGGCTTCAGTCATTAGTCTGTCTCAGGTGACATGAAGCAAGAGAAATCTGTTAGTTTATAATTCCGTTCTGAAGAGTAAAAAACTATTTTCTTTTTTTTTTCTTCAGAAGGAACAGTTCTGAATGTACCACCACAGCTTCCATTAACACCAGCATCTGATGGAAAATAACTTCTCACCATCACCAAACATACTGATCTTTTTTTTTTTTTTTGCAGGTTTGAATAAAAAAAAACACAAACAACACATTTTTTAACCTTTTGACTTTTTAGTGCTATTTGTGTAAATGAAAGCCAGCCTTCACAGTCTTGAAAGTGAGAGGCTAAAAGAAAAATTCATCTGTAGCAGAGATATTTATGAATGGTAAAATCACATACCCAGGAAAAAAAGCCCGAAAATAGTGAATTCTGGAAGGCTGTGCGAGAGGAACTATCATCTTCACAGTGAATCACTGCATAACTACTTCATAAAGGACATGGAATGCCCAGTCAAACTTCAAAACAATCTGTGGCCAAAATAATGTAATTGAAATTGGTTTCCACTTACATTTACTGGTTAGCTGTTGCAATGCTTTCACAGCTATGTCTTTTTTTATCATCACAGTGGGTATGAATATCTCCCTCTGGGGAAACATGGTTCTTGCTACTTGCAGATTTAGAACTTGCAGAGGCATAATATGAAAAAAAACACACCAACCTGCTATTCTCTGTTTTCTGGCTTCATGCCAGGTACATCCTAAACGACGAAAGGAGACCCTCTTTATTTTTGTTTGTTTTTGAAAAATCAGAAAAACATAGGTTATGAAAAGAAATTTCATAAATGCCTAAATTATAAAAGATTTTTGAATTTTTTTAAGTAACATCAGTTCTGATTTATAACAGTAATAGTGTGAACTCAAACCCAGGCCTGTGTTTACCTAACCTATTTTTATCTGAAAGTAAATTTGCTTGAATATGGCCCTTGTTCTTTCTTCCATTTCTCTAAAATTCTCAGTACTAATGGGCCTGAGTAACAGCAAAGTTTTAGATTTGACATTTTAGGGAGTTCAGATGCAAATGGCTGCTTCAAAAAATTCTAGAGATGTGTCAGGCTTAAAAGTCACCAGTTCACCTCCAAGTACATCATGAAGGTGCAATAGGAGCTTATAGCATTCCTTACAACTATGTTTCAGCAGAAGAAGAAACCCCACCACAAGAAGGGATGGATTTTGTAAAAGCACTTATTTCTAAATAAATATAACCTTTCCTCTTTTAGGATAATCTGTTTCCTTTGGGTATCTTGGGCTTAATATTTTTTTATTCCACTCTCTGCTCTGTTTATTTTAAATATTCTATAAGTGACATAAAAGACTGTTTTCAGCTAAGTTGTCCTGGATTGCCTGATTTTAAAGGTAGGCTGGTGTCCTATTTTTCCCTTGCATGCTTCTTACTGCTGCTGTGGTGTTCAGAGATTGCCTTCAATCACCTGCTTTACACTTAGATGCTGTACACAGGCAGCAGAACCTGAGTCTTAATCACAACTTCCAAAAAAAATAGCAGCAGTGATTAAATTTCTCATTCTGAAACTTTTTGGTCTGCTCTTGCAAGTGAAGACTTTCTTCTTCGTGGTTATAAAATAGCCACAGATTTCTCGTATTCACTGGAATTTTTTTTAAAAAACTCCCTTCTGCTTTTTGCTGTCTTCCAGAATATTGGTGGCAAAAGCAATTATTTACATCCTTCTTTAGGTATTCCTTTAATCAAACAGTCTAGCGTCAGGGAATTATTCTTAAAATAAGGCATATGTTGTTTAGCTTAGGCTATCTCTAGTCATCAAATATTTATTTTCTCAGAATTTGAACTATCAAAACATTTTGCATGCAAAGACTTAATTAACTTCAACGAAGATAAGCGTAAGTTTGATTACTGATGTTTAAGCTTGAATGTGACGTTCAAAAAATAGTCTCAAATTTGAAGTAAAACAAAATAACTGTCAGCTAAATTTTCTCTGAAGCTCGGAAAAGAGAATTCTGTGGTTTTGTCTACATGAAATTATCAGCCCAAGTTTTTAGTGAAAATCAAGAAGGGATCACTTCTGACAGGGAATCTTGTAGGTAAATCTAATCCCCAGAAATCAAATTTAACATAGATTCACAGTCTTCTACAACAAAATCTTGCACATGGGGGTAATGGATTTTACAGCAAAAATTCTCCAAATAGCACACCTAAACTGAAGTTCAGCCCATGCTAACATTGCTCGAGTGCTCACTTGCAACCTTGTGCTCAGAGAGCCTAGTCTGCTTTCACGGAAATTGTCACCAGAAGCCACACTGACTTCAGCCATGCAGGAACAAGCCGAGGTTCCTTTCAAGTCGTGATTTTCTTACAGAGATGACATCATATGTGAGGAGCTCTGTTCATGGATTAGACTAAAAAAAACAAAAGCTTTTCAGGCCCGAAGAGACATTTGTTATAATCCATTTTGGTCTATTCCACACTTAAGGTAGATTAGAATTTTTTTCAAAGGCCTAAGTTAGATTTTGGAAAGGCAGTTTCACTAAGATTGAAATATTTTGCACTTGTTTGACAAAATTTTACAGGACAAAAAGACATACTGATTGATTTTTTTCCTTTTTCCTTAACAATACAAAAATATTAAGATAAAACATGATTTTTTTTATTTCAAAATGTATCATATTGAGGGATTTTTTTTTTATTTTTTTATTCAGTACAAGATAAGCATTATTGAGAAAAAAGTTAAAAACCTGAGAAGTAAATGTTTTATTTTTACTGTGGAAAATGTCAGTACTTTTTCAATTGTTTTATATCAGAATTTCCAAATGAAATGGAAATACAATTTCTGAAATTTCTGAGTGGTTCCCTGTGTAGTGAGTCAAAGAATGTTACCCTGTGATGTCTGAAACCGGCTGGTTTCCATCTGAGCGAAAGTGTATATAGCTAAAAAAATAAACACTTCAAGGTATGAAGGGTGTGTCACACTCCTGTAGAAGTTTCTCAAATTATTCATAATACTTCTTACTGAAAAGAAAATAAAATGTTCTTTTTCACCAGTTTAATCCTTCTAACTCCAGTTTGTAATAACTGGGTCTAGTTACACCTTTTTCATCAAACTAGAGATCCACCTCCCTCTTTCTTCCAAACACAACAACTTGTACATTATTGAGCTATGGGATTAAGTTACAAATTAAGCAACCTTCTCTTATACAAATTAGGAAGGCTGAGTTTTTTTAGTTAGGTTTCTAGACTGAAAGTTACATTTGCAAAATCCCTATATCTATTTTTATGTTAGTACCTAGCTATATTTATCTGATTTTAAAGTACTTTGAGAGCTGGACACTTGCATAAGACCACCATTAGGATCTAAAAATACTAATGAAATTTATCTGCTGACTTCTTACCATTGAGGGTTATAAAATGTGAAGAGAATAAACCTAAGTATTGTATATTGCTTCAGATCTTTTTGTTTCTTTACACCAGTTGAAGACATAGTGATATTAAGAATGAGCAATACTTCTTTTATAACACAGCAGCAAAATGAAGGAATGAGTTAGCGAGTGAATAAGAGTCTCCTTAGCCTTCCACATAAATAAACCCACATAAGCCTATCTTAATTTTTAAAATGAAACTGAATTAAAGTTGGCTACACAGCCACAGTGGCTGTAAGAAAGTCTGCAACACCATGTTGTGAGATTTGGACCAGAGAACAGTCAAAGAGAGGAGCCTGATGTCTCTATGTGTTTAGTACCAAGTGGTAAAATATCTCTTGAGAAGAAGTTCAGGAGTGAGTGGATCTGCTAATCAGTCTTTTTTCGAAGAATACTGGGATGAAGGATTAGCTTAATTCATAAAGCCCTAGAGAAAAAAATGCATCAGGTCAAAAGTGACTAATGAGGAGACATGCTTAGAGGCCTGCCATGGGCCTGAGGAACTTCTTGCTGAAGGAAGAAGCAAGTGTTCAGAAGAAAGCTTGCAAATTGAACGCGTTAGCCTGCTTTAAGGCATGTAACAACAATGTAGAAATGATGGGAGAAGAGTAAAAACACTGAAATAGTTTTAATTCTGGAGCACAATAAATGCTGAAAAGGTATTTACCTGTTCTTGGATGAAAGGTACCATCTACGTACATAGAAAATAAATTGCAGAAATACAGGAATGTTTACTTTTACTAAAAGTCTAATTACTCACATCTGTCTTTTGTTAGAGGACTCAAAGATCAGATTAATCTTCTGAATTAATCCTGTCTTCTAAATGATACAGCAGGCACACGTCTACTATGTGTTCTCAGTCCTCGTCCAGGAAAGAATAAAGTCCTTATTCAGGAAAGAATAAAGTCCTTATTCAGTAAGAACACAGGTAGCAACTCTGTAACTGGAATCACTGAAAATTTCTTAGATTCGAAGTAAAGATTCTGGATAGGAGGTCTGAGAAGTGATCTGATCCAGGCCCAGTCCCACTATTTCTAAAACAGTGGGAATGCACTGCCTTGCCTTGTTGGGAAGTGACCAGCAAGTAGGATCAAAAACTGCTTTTACATAGCCTGTCAGTAGTTGTACTAGAATGGGATTTAACTTCGTCTATTCTTTTTTCAAATGGTAGAAACATGGCTCCATTCTCACTAACATTCTGAAAGGAACGAAGGCTCTACCTAACATCAAAGAAGGAAAAACATGGGGAGAAAGCTGCTATCCATGCAGGACGAAACAGAAGGACCTGCTCTTTCCATCAAAGCACACAGCTAATGTAAAACCCCCTGTAGAGAACGGCAGCTAATGGGAAGAAAAGCATTTGCTCTCCTAAGCCAAACTTGGAAAGCTTCAGCCAGAATATATGGACCTCAGTCAACCTCAACCAAGCTGCTCAGTGACATCAGATGAACAAACACAACTGTGTTTAGAATTAAATATGCTAACAGTACAATACAGTAAAAGGGAAATCCGGATACTTTCACTAATGTAGCTACCAAATGGATGAAAAGCAATGTCTGTAAGTCAAGGAAGCCTTAGGACACAGAAAACAGATCAAACACTGGGAAAGTGGTTGGACCACAGTTCAGTCCTTGCCACAGAGTTGTACCCTTCTTTGTTCTACCAGAGATTATATCTTGCAAGTGCTCTTCAGGTTTTGTTTCTGCCTAGATTTTAATGTTATAAAATTAGAAGAATTAAGACCCAACTCCTTCCATGCAAATAATAGCTGTGCTACAGGAAATCACCATTAGCTGTAAAAGAAATGGAAGGAAGCGGTTGCTTTGTGATAGATTATGTATTGAAGGTGTTTAGTAACTGACAAAAGACGTCTGCAGCTCACCCCCTTCTAATAAAATATCTGATAGATCCACCATGTTTTGCAGACAATGAAGCAAAAAGAACCATTTACACAAAAAACCCTATAATCACTAAGTATAAAATTACTTTTACTGAATATTGCACAGTAGTGGATACCATTATGCTGTTAATACAAGCTGAAATAAAAGCCTATTTTAATGTGTATCTAGTCTCCACCTAGAACTGTGATCAACTATGTATCTCATGAAGGGCCTGAAGGATTTTTCTATGCCCATGCTACTCAACTGATCACATGGTTTCAATAATTTGATACAACTCTTCTATCACATATAATATTTTTATGCTTCCTTCATTATGTTTTTCTTTTGCCCAAAAGCTATCAAAAATTACACCAGACTAAAATCTATTATCCATGGAGCTCTTATATCTCACTCATTACAACAGAAAAATGCAGAACTAGATGTTTTCCAAATTAATTAATTCTGAAATGTATTGCCCATCGAATCTGTCAAAAGATATAACAAAGGGAAATGAAGGTACTTCAATTTATTCTGAGTTATACCTTGAATAAAGACATATGATTAGCTCCATGGATGTGTGAGGAAGAAACTCCACCTTGTAGTAACAAAAATTCCATTCTATATTACTTGATGAAAGTAACTACTGAGGATAAAAAATGAAGATAACACAGAAGACAGGGAAGATAACAAAGCAAGTAAGGACTGGAGAGGTGTGCTACAATCACTCATTGTTCGGTCTAATGCACAAATAACAGTGCCGATCCTAAAACAAAATCTTCTGCAAATGCCTAGTGCTAAAATAATAATATACCTTTGCTTGCAATGCTTTATGATTAATCACTGTCAACTTTGAAGTGGAAAAAATATGCATTAGGAATGATTCCTTTATTCTCCAGACTTCCAAAGAACTTTCTTGCTCTACTTATTTAAGAATTTTCGTCGGTGAAATACATCTACTTCTGCCAAGAGAAAGAGTAGAGGAACAAGTATAGATCTTCCAAACCCTCCATAATAAAGCTACCTTGGGAGTTTGCATTGAAATAGTCAAGTCAAATGCATGTTTTCAAGTCCCAGAAGAGCTCAGTAAAAGTTACTAGAAATTGGAATATTGAAATTTTAAAATTTTCAAATTCTGAATTCTGGTAGCAGCCAAAATACCACAACCCCAAGGCAATATTTCTGCATATGAGAATGATCAAAATTAGCCAAAGATGTACAAATTTCCACTCAATTTAGTATTTCAAAAGGCAGTTTCATTAGAAATGGCTTTGCAACCATTTAGACAGTTTCCCATGATGGAAAGATGCAAAAGCAGAAGGAAATTATTTTCAACAATAAATAACAAGTGACAGCCCTGAAGAGCACAAACAACTTCTGCCCTCTCTTTTCTTGTGTTTGTTTACTGTACAGATGGACTGACTTATTTTAGAACACAGAGCAGCCAAAAAATGAAAATAAAAGGAATACGGGAGGAAAAAAAAAAAATATGAACTACAGAATAGCACTAGTGATAGCCTGTCTGAGGATAAATTTAATTCCAGTGACAAAAAGCGGCATAATATATATATATACACATGTACACAACAGTTTAAGACACCCAAGCACCTGTATACAATATCTCTCTACAACAAGAGAGGACAAGACAAACACAGTGAGCATGCTATGCTCATGCATTTCCACACTGTGGCAAGTGCACGTGAGGTCTGCTACATCTCATACCAGCCATTTGTGTACAGCCTCCGAGACACACTCCAAGTTCAGGCTTCAGATCTGGGCTCTTCGGTCAATACTTACGGATGTCTGTCCAAATACAACTCCTATGAATTTTTGTAAAATCATAAATTGATTACTAGCCTGGGGTAGCCCTTTTCCCAAAGACTGCTTTTACTTCTTGATAAATAAACTAATTATTGGCAAGTTATCCATATGAAGTAAACTGTATGCCTAGCGATCCCAGTGACCAAAGACCAACCTTTTTCCACTCCTACAGTCACAATTATATCCTTCTTTGTGAAACTTCAACTTACTTGCTTTAAAATTCATCTCTTGCATAAAGAAAAGCCATGAAGCATGAGATTACAGTTGGTAGGGGGCAGAGGAGCGAAAAGGGGCACTCAGGGTCTTCAGCTCGTCTGTTAGCATCCTATCACCAAACCAACATAGACATTCCCAATATGGCATAATTCTCTGGAAATATCCTCCAGATGAGAAAACTCACAAAAAACCTACACTGCTGCACAGAACCTATGTCTTTGTCCCATACCATACTTCTCCCATGTCCCATGAGAAGGACGCTGTCCTACATTGTCTTACATGACAAAAAACAGGAATGCTTAGTCTCCTCACCATCACCATACCTGCAGTCAAGTCCAAAAGGATTTCATGAACGAATATGTCTGCCATGCACTGCAATGCTACAGCGGTGTTGGAGTAAAAATCTTACATGCAAAAAGGACATTGAGAGTGCAAAACTACGTGCAGTAGAATTAGCCATTGATTGGCTCCTCTGAGGATGTCTCATTGTTTGTTGGAAAATAATATACTAATGTCCTAGTAATCACACGCAACATCTGTGTGGCTGCTAGATTCAGGTCAGTCCTGTAGAAGCTGAAAGGCAATGCTGCCCATGCCAAAAGCCCAGAGGTAATCCCACATGGGACTTCCTAAATTGAATTCCTGCTCTTACAGTGCTTTCCTACAAGTTGCATGTCCAAGACTGGCATTGCAAGCCAAGCTCAACTTGGGGACAGTGAGTGCATGATTTAAAATCAAAGCAAACAGATTCTGTCCATTTTTTAATAAGGCACAGTGAAGTGATTGTTTATGGCACTGGAGAATATGCAGACAGCCTAGGTCCCTCAAACGGAGGCAGTGAAATGAGACAGGCAAGGATCTATCAAAAACAAGCACAGCACAAGGGCATGTAGGCAGTTACCTACCAGAGTTGTAAATTCTGCGAAGCCATCAAGATCATGTCTTAACAGATAACTTAAATTTCATTCTCATAGCTAGCCAGAAAGAAGCCCAGCTTCTCTGAAGTGCTAAATCTAGTGACTAGTGACTAGCAAATGAGAAGATAAGAAAATATTTTACTTATACCACAGCCTCCTGGTACTTTGCCATCCAGCATATTCTCACTATTTTCAGAACATCTTTCAAAATCTCTCTCCAAGTTTCCTCAGGTATTTCTGTCTACAAAGCCAGGATCATCCTTTCCGAGAATGAACCAATATGATGGGACTTCAATGACCCACTCAGAATCAGTTTTCCCAGAGAGGAATGACTGAAAAAAGGCACTCTAATGTAAGGTTAGGTATGCAGGTTTCCACCACGCCAAGAGATGGACAACGCTACTCTGTCTGAAAGGAAACCTGTTCATTACAGAAAAACAGCATGTATATGGACAGTTACAGTGGAGTTTGAACATAAATTCATCCCCTGGCGTGTTTCACAATAACTTCACAGAGAGGGGAAAACTCTCACCAGTACTTCCCAGACAACATATGAGCAGCAAACACGTTTGCTGGTAATTACTGAAGAAAAATGGTAAGTTCAAAGAATAAATTATTTGTTGCATTTTTTTTGTCACTGTAGGGACTAGGAAAAAGGCATATTGTTATTGTGACTTACAGAAAAAATGGACAAAATGCTTCCCTTCTAATAATATCGCATGTACAACAGGAAAGGATCCTTTTTGTATCTCCTCAGAAGGACTTAGTTCTGTATTTTTATTTTGAATAGTCTTTTCTTTTTCTTTTTCTTTTCTTTTTTTCACATTTGTGGCTGAAAGCTCCCTGCCAGATGTCAGTTTAATTAAATCTTGCTAACAGAGACCAATGGATTTCCAGTTGCAAGGGAATCTCTACAGAAGAGAAGCCATTATGGGTCTGACCAAAGGTTTATCTAGCCTGATAGTCGCTTTTCTGGATATGACATATAATGGAAGAGCAGAAGAACAGAGTGAAAATATGTGCTGGCGGCACATTGTCCCAGCCTTCAATAATGTCCAGCTTAAGGTCTTCTGAGAGAAGATATCTACGTGCTCATTAAAAGTCCTTGATAGAACTTATCTCTGTTAATATATCTAGTCCATTGAACACAGGTAAAATCTATGTTAGATGTTCCAGGGGTTCCCTCAACATCACTAAGGCTAAACTTCACAGTACCTAAAGATCCATTTCCTTTTTCTTTCTCCATGATTACAATCTTAAGCTTCAAAAATCATGGTTTGATCCTAATACTGTGACAAAGTCTTTCAATGTTGCATGTATATTTTGGCTTCGTCTTTTAGTTAAGCTAGTGGTCCCATGCACCATATATACACACCACTTTTTTCCCCTTCTTTTACAAACACATCTGTAAAGTATAGTTAGATACATTTCTATGGAGCTTCTTAGAATACCGAAGTACTTAAAACTCTAGGCATATTTTTATATCACCATATGTGTGTCTGCAGATTTTTTTCAGGGACTGCAGAAAACTGTCCAAGAAAAACAGCATATGCAAGTATCTGAAGGTATAGTCATATATGTACATCTCTAAAGGCTGCATGAAAGTCTTTTGGAAGTAACAGGTTCTTCAGTTTCTAGAACAACTTAAATTAAGGATCTATTATATTTGACATGCAATTTGATGTTCTGGAATCAAGACAACTGTATATTTTTAATGAATGCTTCGAAATACTAATTACAGAATAATCCTGGTTATCTATTCTTTGTGGCTGACAGTTGATCTTGTACTTATATATTGAACTGCTTTATATTATGTATTCAAATTTGGTGATTTCCTATGTCTATTTCTGTTTGTACGTACCTAGTAAGTGCACTGTTTTAAAGTAGAGTTCTCATATGAAATGCTGAAGAAAATTTTTCTCATACATCTAGAATAATTGTGTTTATAACAATAAATTGAACAAGACAAAATTGGTTACTGATTTGAGTTTACCAATTTCATTAAGTTTGCTTCTAGAAGTCCTATTTCATACTGCATAGCTTCCACTGAAGTCACTGAAAGGGTTTCATTTTTCATAGTTTGAAATGTTCATTAGATATTTATATGAAAAATGAGAATGAACTGTGCTACAGTAGATAGAACAAAAACAATTTCATAGGGCAGTAAACACTCTTACTCCAGGGCATAACCCAGCCAGTAATTTATAGGGTTAGACAGAAGCTTTGCTCACAGACAAGTTGTTCTGAAGAGAACACAATTAAATGTTAAGCACCTTCCTTCAAGGCATCCCTTTCAGCTGGAAAGTTGACAAAATATGGTATTGCAATTTCTTTGCCTGAATCTTTGTGAATCCAACTCCCTGCCTGCTGTCCTTGCTCGAGTGACTTCCATAGTTCTCTTTCTCAGTCCAGTCTGCTCTCAGTATTGTTCACATAATCAGATGTCAATTGAATCAGCTGATGATATTCTCTAGGATTTAAAAAGCATTTTCTAGCCATTTTACTTCTTCATTTTACTTTATTCTGTTTCCTACACTCTTTATTCTTTAAAATATGAAACAACCGTTTTATCAAGTAAGCAAGGCAAATTCTCCATATATTCCTTGTATACTGTACAAACCACCCTGAAAGACACCTACATCTGAAAGCATAAGTTACCTTCTTCCCTCATTGCACATGGATTCTTTCAGTTGTAATCCTATTTCCAAAGCACAGATATGTGCAATATCTAAAACTGTTTTGATCAAATTTATGCCAGGTTTGCATTAAATGAAGATAATGAAAATGCTTTTTAAAAGCAGAGAGGTTTAATATGTAAAACATGTACAATTATCTACCTTGTTCTTAATAATCTGAGAAAAATATTGGAAGAAGCAAACCCCTTCATCCACTGCAGCCATTGCTCAAAGGGTCTTTACAAAGCACCAAGATTAACTGTTTCAAAAGCGATCAATAATCCAACTGTCCTTTGAATTCAAAGGTGTTTCTCATTTGCTTCAGCACAATTTACCATACATTTACCTTATAATTTAATATCATTACATCTTTGCACTAATTTATCAGTGAATGTATCTTACAAAATTCCTTGCCTACAACTTCTTTTCTCTTTGGATTATATCCTACTTCTGGTGATAAACTCAACCTTAAACAAATGCTCAGATAAATCATCACAGGGAAGGTATTAAAATAAGGAAAGCAGAAAGTGATTTGAAGTTTTCATGAGAATCCAAAGTGACTGTACACAGCAAGACAAGGGCCTCTCACTCAACATAAAGCAAAACAGCAGTCGAGATCTGGAGTGCAGCACAGTGAACTGTGAAGACTTAGCCATCAGAAGTAAAAATATACTTTCCTGTCCTTCCTCCCCACTCCTTAGAGAAGAAAGCTAAAATGAGAAAGTTTATCCAATTTTAAGTGTACAAATCAAAGCAGGGAATTTGTTCGCACTGCTCCCTTCCATCCAACAACCACGCATCACCGACTGCAGTTAGCTTTTATGGGTGAGCGGGCTGGAGGCAGTTGCTGCTGCACATTGTACCTGCACCAGAAGGAACTGGTGTCAGCTCCTCCCAAAGAGACAGGCACTAAGTTAAGTTCCAGTGAGATATGGCACAGGGACAGCCTGGGGTTTCAGGAGCGACAGCCACGCACTAGCCTCCTCTCCGACTCCGGTGAGTCAGAAGACACGTACCACAGCAGCCAGGGACCTGCCTTGCAGACATCCCAAGCCTGCCCAGAGCCAGAAAACCCACCTTGTCTAGGGTGGTCAAGGTCAGAGATTGTATCTACAGCCTTCTGTTACCCTTTGCTGCCCCCAAAGCCGAGATTCCTCTCAGAGAAGGGAAGTTAAAGTTTGCTTTAACAAGTCCCACAGCATAAACTGCTCAATAACTTAAAATAGGAAGAACTTCTGGGGCAGTCTGTTAAGCTTTGCTTGTCTGCTAAGAGAAAATAAACAAATAAATTCTGCTCAGAAACAGAAATTCTGATCCTTGCATGGCATTTAAGAGTACTGTGCTTTCAGAATGAAGCAACATGATCTGCTTTCTGACATACCCTTGTGTTTGAGATGCCCATCTATTTCATAAGCAACTCCTCACTACCTCACGGTATACAATTTGCAGCTATAGCTCTCTGCAGTTTGGGCCAGATTCTACCATCTGGACTTCAACTGAGAAGTCTGTTAAATAATAACAGAAAACATTTGTCACAGAGCTATATTTTAAAGAAAGGAGGTTGAAAGTAAGACCTTCTTCTTACTTTAAAGGTCATTCTTTAGGTTCACCATGGTTTAGAAAAACTATTGATAATAGGAAAAATAACTTCCCAGTATGATGACAAATTATAAACATAAGAGAAGTTATCTGGTTACTTCTTTGCTAAAAATCCAATATCGGTCTGCTGATGCTAGGTGAAAGGGAA
>Ga0181612_175516_pt1 | contig 26536 bp, 14 predicted proteins | sample HoacroProtozoa21_FD_119630 | JGI IMG/M metagenome (GOLD analysis project Ga0181612, IMG submission 119630) | Hoatzin crop microbial communities from Cojedes, Venezuel. Combined Assembly of Gp0051906, Gp0051904, Gp0051908
CAGGGGGGTTGGACTAGATGACCCACAGAGGTCCCTTCCAACCCCGAACATCCTGTGATTCTGTGATTCTGAGCACACAACATGTGCCACAGCAGGAGCGACTGGGAAGCATGGCGTCCCGCTCCCCTCCCCACCCTCACATGCCAGCTGCCGCCCAGTGCCAGAAATCAGAGCCCTGCAGGCTGCTGGTTTTGTTTGCTGCTGGCAGTAGAGAAGGGCTGCTCAGATACTCTTGGCACATTTCTACATCTAAATCTGAAATCACAGGTTAATTTCCTCAGAATTTCATGCTATCTATTGCATTCATCATTTACTAGTAAATGGGCTGAAATTTTTATCTCCAATATGTTTTTTTATCAGTTATAGATATCCTGTTTCACTTTGCTCAGAGAAGCTAACCAGCTGCTTGTTCACAAAAATCATTCAGGCAAATGCATTATTTTCTAAATACTTCTGTGGTTTCAGAAAGGCTGTCAGAAAACAAATAGAGAAAAAAAAAGGAAAAAAAAAAAAAAAGCCAGCAACCCACCTTTACGCAGACAAAACAGGACGGGGGTACAAGATGTTCACTCTCCCAGACAGGCTCATGCTACATAGGTAACCCGTGAGGCGAGAACGCAGCTCCCAGTAGTGGAGTTGATTCCAGACTCCTGGGTTGTATCAACCAAGTAACTTGGGACTTTTGTTCTGTGTAATTTCTCTCCCAAAGTCACTTCAAAATCTAAACATCTCCTCCTCTCCCCACCACTTAGGTACTGACAGCTGCTGTCCGCATATAAAATAAATCAGGCTATCAGCTATGCTTTTAAGAATATTAAGCAATGCTCTATCTGTGTTCACAGTAATATGGCTTATAGCATTTTCCCAAAAAAGCTTTGTCACTGGTAGCCAGCAGTAAAATAAAGTCCTAAAGAACAAGAGAGATGGAAAATCAAGAAGAAAAAGCAAATGCGGATATAAGCAAAACTGAAGGAAAGGGAAAACAAACCAAGCTAGGAATGAAGATAATGAAAACGGTCAGGTTAGCAGCCCAGCAGGACGCGGCTGAGTACTGTCCCCAGATGGGAACCTGGGCCTGAGGGCAAAGAAATGAGTTTGGGATCCTGGAAGAACACTCACATTCTGGGTCAGGATCTTTAGTCATTTATTAGCACTCGTGGTCAGCTGCAGTCAGCTAACACAGGGTTTGGCAGTGGAGGCTATTTCCAGGAGAAGAGAATGTTATAAAATGATGGATGCCAAATAGTAAAGAGGAGAGATTTTCTGGAGGTAGTGAACAGTAATCCCTACATGAAAAGAACCAGGAAATTCAGATTTCAGTACCAAATTTGTGACTGAGGTGATACGTGTGAAGAGTAGTTTGCATTCTTTCATGGCAGGACCAAGTGTCTATGCATTTAAAAAGCATCAGTGAACATACTCCAGAAGGCACAGGGAATGGGTACAATTGACTTTCAACACAAAAACCTGGATTTAAAACCTCTTTTCCCTGTCACTGTCTATTCCTTTAACAGTTTGAGGTTAAAACTTATTTCTTGATTGTTCAGCCAAGGATAATATTTGCCCTAACCTCCTCTGTGCCAGGAACCCAGACGCACCCTGGAAGATTTGGAGGCACAGCAAACGCAGCCATCAGCTGGATTTCAGAGACCACAAAACAAGTGTCAACCTCAGGCTTATACTGTCTCCCCCTGTTTGCAATTTCTGGTTCAACCTGTGGGTTTTTGTTTGTTGGCTTTTAAAAGTTTCCCCCCCCTCGCTTCTTTACCCAAATAAGGCCATTTTCTTCCTCCTACTTTCACGAAATTGTTTTTTCAGGGAAGAGACAGATGAAAGAATTATTTCTTGTCAGCAAGACTCGTACCTGGGTGACACGCAATTCCTTATTTGGTTAAAACACATGTTAATGTGTTCACTTGCATTCTGCTTTATCAGCCCGTTGTTTTCTGAAGCTGTTTCAAAGAGCACAACGGGATTCAGAGCTTCAGCGTTTGTTGCTACAGCAGTGAGGATGGATTTGGAGGAGTTTCACGGAGAGCTACAAACATGATCCGCAGCTGCTGCTGGCTTAAAAATACATAATCAATTGTTTAAACGTGAAGCTTCCATTTTCCAATAAACAGATTTTTTTTAAAGTGGCAGATTATATTTAGGAACACTCACTATAAATGTCACGTAAGCATGTTGCAGGTCTAACACAAAAGCAGAGGGATTATCATCATCACTTGGTATGTAAAGCTCAGCTCTTCAAAGTGTATTTTTAAGTGAAAAAGTAGGATGGAAAGCCCAACAGCGTGGTGATCAATACAACGTGTAGTACAAACACGTAGGAAGCTGTGGGCAGGCTGCAGGGCTCCCTTTGTTCCCCCACTGGACAGAAGGAGTTGTGATTTTGAGGTCTCTGGGCTCACAGTTACCAAGGATGCCATTTACTTGTGTTTTAATTGTAGTAAAAAAAGCATCCAGAGCCTGCATGAGAAAGGTCTTCCAGGGCTTTCAGAACAAACTTTGCCTCCACCTAGAGATGAGAATCCCTACATGGATGCATTTTCAATTCTTATTTCTAGCCAACACAACAGCACGCCAGGCTTCAGGCAACGCATGCAAGCCATCTTCCTCACCTTCACAACCCACGACACCCCACAGAGACCCCCCCACCTCCCATCCTGGCAGGCTGGAGCTGCCGGCGCTTGGGCTGCGGCAGCCAGCATCGCTTCCCGAAGGGAGAGCGCTGCAGCCAGACACCGGCCACCCGCACCGCCAGGTTTCTCTGCTTGATGCACTCGAGTATTACTGAGAAGTTTCATTCAAAGGCTGTTAGCTGACTTACGTTCAAATTTTAATAGGGAAACAGGGCACTAAAGTTAGAGGGATTTCTTGTTTTGCTTTTTAAATGTAAGTTAATCACAGCCTATAAGGCAACTAGAAATGAGAATGAGCAGTGCCAGGGTTATGAACCCACGCTCCAGCCCTTGTTTAAAAAAAACGAAAAAGCAAACAAGCAAAGACCCCAATGCTCTTTTCTGCTAAATTTGATCAACCTCTGCATTTTTGTTCTGTGTGGGTGAATGGCTGTGGTATGGCAATGCACCCTTTCATGCCGCACCAGCAGATGGCTGGGAATTGCAGCGCACCAGGCAGACTGGGTTTTTCAGAGTACGCCGGGTCCAGGTGCACGTGGAAGCCGCTGCGCAGCTACTGCTGCAGGGAAAAAACGCTTCTAACTGGGAAAGGCGGCCTCAGCAAAACCAGATCGTGCAGACCGAGGAGCAGGAGCATACACGCAGGTGAGAGCCGTTGTTATTTGTGACTCTGCTTCAGCTTTGGGCCACTGGTTCCGGTGATGTTCCCTCCACCACCAATCCTTGTTCTTGGCCTCCAGCACTGGGATGCAGACATGCTCTCCCTGCCTCACCTCTGCATTTCCAGAAGGCTGCAGCCAGCAGAACCGCCCTCCTTGCCTCACTGTACAACCATTCAGGTTAGGGTGGAAGTCCCTGGGTTAAGTGACACACGTCGCGCAGCTCACCTCCGAACAACGGGAAGAACAACAAGAAGCCTGTGGTGTTAAAAAGGAACGTTTTATTGCAAGAGATTACAGACCCGGCACGATGGCCAAAACGTTTCCATTACATCAAAATCGCTACCCATGTACCAGGCAACAGCACCTACAAAGCATGGTGGATTGAAATATCTGAAATCATAATGCAGTCAGGTTTTTAAATCAGTACAACCCTAAAAAGTTTCTTTAAAAAACAAAGTCATAACTATATAAACCTTTTTTTTTAAATATGAGACTGGTGTTTCAGTATCCAGGCCACTAACTGCTGTGATGAAAAGTGGAAGTCTGTTAACCACAGCGCCCAACTAAACAGGCCTCTTTCACAGCCCTTACCATTTACTTAAGAGCAAGTACCTGTCATTCACTGTTAGTTCGTTCAGCCAACATTTTTCTTCTGTAGGTTTTCAGCATCAGGTAGAAGACTGAATGAATAACCCCTGTAAATGACTATTGACACGCAGGGTAATTCAGAGCCACAACAGCCCCAGCAAAAGCACTGTGTCAGAATAGCTCTGGAGGAACAGATCCCCCCGTCTCAGCCCTGTGACGCTGACCTTCCCAAACTCCGGACGGGTGCACTTCTCTGAGCCCCCATTCACGACTCGCGCTCCTGCCGTGTCCCACTTACCTCACAGACCTCAGTGACTCCCCTGAGCATGGCTGACGAGGCAGGGCTCCAAGCAGGCACACAGCTCAAACTCAGCAAGCCTGGCTGGGGACATCAGCCCCTGCTGCTGCCACCCCCACCGCCGGCACGCGAGGTGCTCGCTCCCTTGCCCAGAGCTGGACCGCCTCGGCTTGTGGGAGCAGCCCACCTAACACAATTCACACAACCCATCACAGCAGTACACGGCAAACAGGAGTCAAGGCACAGGGATCTTTGCGAGCCAACAGTTGTTATCCACTTGCCTCCACCTCCCGTTTTCCACGCGTACAGCCTGAACACGCTACCACTCGGCAGCGGCTACCACAGGCACTTTAAAATCGCCTTTCCAAAGTCCTGCAGAAACCTCTTTTCAAGCAACGGAAACAGGAGTTTTAATTTTTTAAGATGATTTGGAAATACCCCTGGGACTAGGGGATCTAGGCAATCCTCTTACAAAACATGGGGGGTGGTCTTCTACAATTTCCCAGGCCTCTCTAAGCACTCTGAAAATTCCTTTGACATTTTACTGCCAGCAGCAGTAGGCTGCTACTTCAGCGAGCTCTACAAGGAACTAGGGTAACTCCAGAAACATGTAAGATTGTGATAAGGAGCCAAAATCAACCAAACAAAAATCTTTATGCCACAGCAGCCTTTGCCCCGAAGCAATCTAGCCAACGTGAGCAGAGTAACGCTCGTGTTTGTATGCGCAGTTCTGGAAGTCCAGCTCCTCAGCACAGACTGCCATGGAGCCTCTCAAGCCACACATCTCGAAACACGAGATTCACATAATAAAGGGACTGGTTTAATTAACTCTCTTCTACCAGATGATTTAGAATCTCTACAACTCCGTAAAGGGGGATTTACGTCTCCTCGTAGCTAGTGACAGAAGATCTGTATTTCCAAACAACAGAAACCAAGAAAACAAATAGCCCCACGTAAGGACTAGAGGCTGAAGAAAGCTTAAGGATACTCTATTCTTACAATTAAAAAAAACCCCAAATAATTCTGTCCATATCAACCATATATGCAATTAAATTAATAATCAGAAAAGCTCTAGAACTTCTGCACATTCTTCAAACTCTGTCACGGATCTGATGCAAGCAGGGCACAGAGCTTGAGCGCATGCTCTCGGAAAGCCTGCCCTGAACACCGCTGCTCTGAGTGACAAGCAGCTCACTCAGATGCTCGCCAGGCCCAGGGCTCCCCACTCTTCAGACACAACCTGGCATTTCAGTGTGACACAAAGCAGCTCACGACTGGGGTTTAATGAATTCAATAGAAATAACTAGCTTTTTTATTATTACGAACCTAGTAAGAGTTTTTTGCTACTGCTAAATTCCGCACGGTATGGCTTCACCTTACAAGCATTCTTAACAATACTAGATAAATATCATTTGCACTTAATTTTTTAATCTGTTAAACAGCCACAAAATATGGTACTCTCACAAGCACCGTTTTTGGTGAGAAGGGTAAACAAGCACTCTATTAAAGCATTATAAACATTCAAGGTGACCAATCACTTCCCTCTATTCTGTTTCAACACACTGCTGTAAATCTTCCATTTGCACAGCGTATAAAAAAATCCCACAATCGCCCACAAATTTAGAAATTTTAGTCTGCATACACATAATTTGTCTGCAATACACTTCAACATCCCAGTTATCTTTCCCAAAACATCTACAGTACTTTTTTTCTCCAGACTTTAGATGTACTGATGTAGATTTTGCAGTCACAAAAAAATAGGGGGGGGAGTAAATTTTGACAATAAAGCTAAAGTTATCTGTAGCAACTTCTACATCAAAACACCTGATAGCACTAATTTCATGATAGCCTTGACAGAGCTAGGATGGCTTTGTTTCAGGACTCTGTCCAGCACAGCTGGGTATTTTTAGCCCATCTATTTTACCAGAACATTAACAAACCTCCTGTGTTAACTCTGAACTGCGCACCTACAGGAAGACAGACATTTATTCATATTTTCCACCAACCAAATGTGATGCGTCTGTGGACAAGTCAGTTTATTGCAAGTAAATGTACTTTTACTTAAGATCATGAGAAGATTTGAATCTCAAGCAAGACAAATCAATTTCACAAACTTAATTCACACAATGCAAATAAATGCTTCACATTATAGACATTTAGATTTTCTTTAAACCTTTTTATTTAGAGATTTTTCTGGTAAGGAGATATACCATAGGAAAGCAATTTCACTGGCAGTGAGGTATGTATATACTCTACCAAAATACTCCTCTTGTTTTAACTGCTTTTAACTTTATTTACATATAAAGAAAATATCAATTCATATCCTTGGCTTAACTACAGTATCTGTTACCCTATATGAGTGAAACGAAATGTTACTTGCATACAAAATTGATTTGCAGAGGAATCTGATTTGATTTAAACAAAAATCATCTTCTGAAGACAGTTTAAATGAACAAACACAATCCATCATGACCAAGACACCTGCACCATATTTCCAGCCTCACAGCACATTTATTTCAGTAATTCTGTAAGTAGGTCCTTAGCATGAGCATAGTGTTACAGTTTTCATACATATAATCACATCCAAAACAAGCTCTAAGTTTTAAGTTGTAAACATTCTCTTCATTATGTAGAAACATTTCAATCTGTGTTCGAATTTTCTAAAATGATCAACCTTTTAACCAGAATTATAAATGAAAACTCTACTCTAACCGTGTAGTGAGCAATGCTTATTAGTACATTTCTACAGTGTTAAATAAAATAGTAGAGAGGCAAACTTCTGTAAGCAAGTCAGACTTTAAGTAAATCATCATAAAGAAACAAACTTGTTAACAAAAAGATGCTTTGTAATAAAGAAAGTTGGACTGAATCTACTATGATACAAAAACATAAGGGTAAATACCATCTTTGTTGACAAGTAGGAGGTAGCATGGATGCACCACTTTATTGTCAGTGAGAAATGCAACTGAAGTAAAGAATATTTCCTTACCACAAATTTCCAGTATTATGTACATATTTCTCTTAGAAATTTGTTTAAACAAGTTTCCCTCCACTTTTTAGTACAAAAAGCCTCATGTGATTTAAAAAAAACTTACACACCTAGATAGAATAGTACTAACTGCCCTATTTGAATGAAACAGTCTCTTGAACTATGAAATACATGATATTTAATGCCCTAAGTTGAGTAAATTGTATTAGCAGTTCTTGGTATTATACAAAACACTACATACATACAAACAAAATATAATAATATCTTATTTTACTATGTAATTCTTTTTGGAATAAACAGAGCCTTGATTTGGGTAACACTGAAGAGAACATTGTTTCTTTGTTTTATTAAAATCTGTCTTTTAAGTACCCATGTGCAACAATTTAAAAATGGCTGCCATACACGTAATGGTCTTGTATTGATAGTGAACACAGTAACTGACAAAAACATAATAAACCTTAAAAACACATCTTCCACCCTATATAAAATATAAAGACTACTTACTGTAACTGTTAAGTATTCAATTTATTTTGATGTTATTGTAATCCACATCCTCTATTTTTCTGTCTTTAGCATTTATAAACATAATTTAGTGTAGCAATTTATTTTAAAAAATGACAAAGTATTTCAAATTTACATCCAATTAAAATTTAAAATGTTTTCTTGTTCTATGATGCTGCTTCTGCCATCAGTAAAGAAAATGAAGTTTCAGTAATTGAAGCAGGCTTTTTAAGTAGTGATGTGACTTCAACCATGCCAGCTCCAGTCCGTGGAAGATTTGCGTTGACAATGTGTCGCTGCAAGTGCTTTATCCAGTCTTCTTGAACAGACAAAGGTCCTCGAAAGACCAGACCACAAAACCTATGCAAATATTAAAATTATTCCATGAAGATCTATCTAGCTCTACTGGAAAACTGTAAAATACATTAAGTGTAAAGTCTTAATTTTCTTGATGTTTGTTTCTACATATCTTAGCTGCAAACTTTAGTAACTGAGTTCCTTTACAGTAACTGTAAGCACAAAAAACCTGCAGTTTATACAACTTACACCCTTACATTTTTAACACTAGCAATAACAATTTGTTGTTCTTACGTAAGGTACCTTTTGAAGGACAGAATATTACTCAGACATGACTAATAAGATTTTAGCTAGAGAAACAGTTGGCAACCAACACCAGAGTATGACTGATTGAAGTCCTCTTGTTCAAATTAATGCAGATCAGCAACTGCTTCCTCCCTTTATTACTTAAACACATTTACAGCATACAATCTTAAATCTTCTTATGACTAAAATTAGCAAGCTCTTAAGAATTTGTTCTTTCAATTAAAATAACCCTATGTACCTGCATCTGAGTATGTAAACTTCATCAGCACTATGAGGTAATGGCAGCATTTTTTTCTTGCTTCCAGATCTTGACCTTGACTTCTTTTGCTTACAGTCTAAAGCTAAGAAGAGAGAAATTTCCATATGTGAAAGTCATACTTCAATGAGTGTTAACCAAACAGAGATATTTAGTAAGCAACTCCTATAGTAGCAGTGAAGAGACATCTACCTCCTTGTTACTCTACATTTAATTATAATGTAAATCCAAAACAATTACAGTGTGCTCTAAGAAATTTACTGGCAAAACACATGAAGCTATTTTTTTTTTTAGTTTAGCACAGTGCTTGCTTTTTTTTAAAGACTAGGTAATGGACATTCAGCATTAAACTGTTGTTTTAGGATCTGCAAGCACCTAGTAACCTACTGCAGAATTTTACAGAAACAAAGAACCACTGGAAATTCCCTTTCATGCATAAAATGCTGTCAAAATCTTGGAACTTGTTTTGTAGTTCAAGTACCATCATAAGACCATTCACGTTCAACCAAGTTATAGCTTAACAAAATTGTAGCTTTCAGCTAATACAATCAAGGTTCCTAGTCCAAATAAAACAACTGCCATTTATTTTCAACATAAAGCAAAAGGTTTGTCCTTTTATTCTAAGAATTTCATATTAAGCTTCCCTCTCGCTCCTGTCTGAATTCTAATGCATCTTACAAAAATGATGTATTAATCCTTGGCAGTGGGAGCTGGTATAAGGACAATCAACAGGGACAGCAAGACCGCTTTTAAAATTCAGTCTAAGAATTTGAAACTATGTATGAAAATAATGTGTGTGAACAGGAAGTGCGTGACAAATGGGTTCAGTTAGCATTGAGGTCCATACCTCCCATAAACAGATGTAACAGGCATCTCTAACAAAACTTGGAGAGTCTAAGCAGCAGCCAAAGTTGGGAGATGAGGCAATTAAACTGAGTTAATATTGTTATGATGAAAACAGCTGGTAAAGCTTAAGAAAAACCAAGAAGTTTGGGACTGCTGGAACAGACACGTATATCTAGCTATACCCTACTGCAAAACACAAGACACCAACACTAAAACTCCACAGAAACCTGAAAGACAGTAACAAATTATATTCTTGATACCAAAAGGAATAATGCTATGCTACTGAAGCATCTTAACAATAAAATTAAAGAAAACCTGTTACACTCCCCTAAGTTTTGACTCCTGTAATATAAACCAGAAGAATAAACTTCTTAGCATTGAAATATGAGACATCATCTGGCGAGGCAAAACATGCTGATTTAAAGAACAAAGTCTTGACTGCATCCTTCATTTTTCTTATGTCCTTCAAATGAGCGCCTCTCAAGCTTTTACCCCGTGGCCAAACTTTTAACTTGTAGATACACCACACATTTCCCAGTTCCATCCCCAGATTTAAAGATTTCTACAAAATCTAGAAAAATTAGTGTGAATTTTTGAGGTTTGAAGGTACCAAGAACTAATCAAGCAAGTAGAAAGTAGACACCAACTTAAAGAGACTTCCTTCAGATCCTAGGTCAAACCATCACTAGGAAGATCATGCTCAACAGCATTTTTTCTGATAGCAACACTGAAAGCAGTCTGGATACAAAGGCAGTAAACCCAAGGCGGTGGTGGAGAGAGAGACAGAAATGGCCAAGATAACTGCTGGAAAAGTGACTAGGTAAGGTGTTCTTAACGCTTTATGCTCTCATCAAAAGTATACGCTTCATATAATTAGGAAGAAAAAAGCTAACTATCTTTCAGGCTGTAGGAACTACCAAGTTGTGTGTTTTACATATTGCAACATCAGTAACATCACCACCAGAAATTTAAGCAAATAAAATACTGAAACCCAGACACCCATTCTCTGAAGAGAACTATTTGCATGAGGGATGACTTATCTGAAGCAGTTATTACAGCAAAAGCTTTGCCACTGCCGATTTTGCAGAACGTCATGGGAAGGAAGGACACAGAAGTCAGTATTATCTGAATGCAGACACATCCATGAGTTGCATCTGATGTTAGTTGATGTCGGTTGATATGAGGAAAAAAAAAAAAAAGCAGTAGACAGCAGGCTTCTTCTGGAGAAGCCTACACGTATTTGAAACAAGAACTAGCTTATTTCCTTCATGTTGGCAAACATAAGACATTCATTCTCATCAAGAAATTTGATTCTACTCACATAAACCCCAAGCATTACAGAGAACTTTCACTTTCTTACTAAACCTGTATTCGTCTTCTGCAAGAGTTCCTGACACCTAATGGGTCTGTGTCTGCAATCTTCTAAGAAACAAACCCTCTGAACTACTGTGCAATCAAATAGACAGTAACACAAACAGGAATTACCATAATATACCAGGAGAGGTAGTTTCTACTTCCTTGAAAGGTACCTTTTCCAAGAACAATGAGAGAACAAGGAAAACAAAAGAACGGGCATCTTCTCTGAGCCATTTATGACAGAGGCTCTAGACAGAGAAATTACAAAACAAAGAACAGAAAATATCACAGTAAAAGACATCAAGAAGAAAACATTCAGATCACTCGATGCACTCAGAGTAACTTCGCTAAGACTGGAAGTAGATTTACCCAAGCAAGAAGCTGTTAGAAAAGATAGAAAATACAAAGAATACTAAACCTGTGTTCTGCAAGGGGTATTTTTTGTTCCCTTTGCCTTTTGACCTAGTGAACATATTCCTTCACATTTTAGGGGGCACAAAGCAGCACAAGTACATTTTGAAGTTACTCCAATGAAGCAGGAAAGTAAGCGGAGAGGGAGTATTATCTGGGCAAAGCTGACTGAAAACCATAATTCCAACACCAGTTATCACAGACATGTATCAGTAACTGCCATATTAATTTCATTTTTGTCTATCCAGAGTAACAAGTTTAAACCAAGTCACATGCACACACTTAAGTACTCTGTTGACATGCTGCTTACAAGTGCTTCCAAGCATCAAGTAAATCACACCATTGCCTCACCCATTAGAAAGCATAGCCGTGTTCTGCCCAAAACTCAGTTACTGTTCTTCCAATGCCTTTACTGTAACAAAGCATGACGTCCTCAGAAAGTATGTTTTTAGCACTTCTGGGAAGAGACCAAGGATAATTTAGCTCTAGTAAGCTGCATGGAAATTGCAGCAAACTGCCAGAGACAGGCAAAAACTACCAACCATTAGCACCTACTTTCTGACTATCCCAGCTCCCAAATTACCATCCTGCATTCTCTATAAAGGCCCAATTCTTTTTGGAAGGAGCCTCCTTCCTTCAAGTTTGGCCACCCGGTGTTTCCCAGTTGCTATTCCAAAAATTTTTTGCCAACAGTTTTTTGTAGATGAGTTACACCACTTCATCAAACCTCTGATACAGCATGATGGAGAAACCACCCATTTAAAACAAAAGACAATCAAACTTTGGAGAAATCTCCTTGAGACACTTAAGTTCAATTTCAGAGCACACTTTAGGAAAATACATACTAGGTAAAAAAGGCTGCATATAAAATCCTTCTTCACCTCTATGACTGCTTATTGAGAAAGACTACAAGCAGATGGAGATAGGAGGCTAAAATGAGCATGCCTAAGACAACATGAATTGGAAAAGTCACAATTAGAGGTCCTTAATGCCATAACATTTGGTCTGAGGTTCAAAAATCAAAGTGCATTTATGCTAATTTGCATGCTCTGCTTCTTGATGTCCCCCAACACAGAACACTTCTTTCAGGAAGAATGAAGCTGGATCTTTATTCAGACTTCATTACTTTTGTCATAGCATATGTACAAGCTGAATAATTGCACGCATAAATGGATCTAATTAACTACTTTAAACCACCGCCAATTAAAAAGTAAAAAAACAATGAATTATCTTTCTTGTAAATTTCTTCACTGATTTTTCAAATTCAATCACTTGCTGTCTATCCTCATCATTACTGCACAGTAAAATGCATTAATAAAACCCCTCCAGTAATTTGCTCCCTGAAGGATTTTATAGGATACTAAAAATTATCATCGTGATGGTTGATCAGTTATAACTGTAACAGCACAGAATTAAGACACAGAAAGCCAGTGGATCTCAGGTTTCTGCTGTAGCTGCATATGCTTCCACAGTAAACTTCCCGAAGCTACAGTTTTGACAAAGCAATATTAGAAATTATTTGGAATCATAGTGGCTGCATGAACTGCTATCTCAGTCACACTGCTGGCTCAAAGGCCAGACTCCTTGCTCTGTATTTTATTGCTCTCTCCCAAACTTTTGAAAAGCAGTCTCCACCTACAGAATCAAAGACCAAAGAAAAAGAGAGGTGGCTCCCAGAAGATGACAGCCAGTAAGAAGAGACCAAGTATGTGAAAAGACGTAAAAAGCTAGGGTGCAAGCGAGTATCAAGTGACTTGGGGGGAAAGGGGCGGGGAAAGAAGAGAGGCCTAGAGAGAAGAAAAGGAAGGAAGATGGATATACAACTGTACCAAGAAGAGTGAGATGCATTTTGAAGATTTTGCGTAGGTCTGTCCAATGCTCTAAGGATAATCAGAAGCAAGCGTGCCACATGCTCTGAGAAGCACTAATGTGTTGCTATTCATCAAAACAGGTATAAGAGCAAATTAGTATCTACTCAAGATCAGCGATTAAATCATTACATTGTTCAAAACCAGACTACATAACAAAAAAAACATTAATGTTCCAGTCAGACATCTGAAGACCATCATGCAAGCACTAATAAAAAAGCAGGTGACTATCCAAATGAACCTGACAGGCATTTGCTATACAGTGGATCCATAATGCATAACACATTCTGCACACAGGCACAAATTAAGTTTAATACACCCTAACCTTGAACAGGCAACAGCCTAGACAGTTCCATTTCTAGGCTGTTTTTCTTGAGTCCATTCTCAAAATTTACCATTATGCTTGACTATGAAGATGCATTAGAGAAAAAAATAGGGTAAGATTTAACTAAATGTGATTGAATTACTGATTCTGAAGAAGCAGGGCATCTGCTAGAAAAGCAGTATGATAATAGTCTATATCAAAAACATGCAGACAAACTGAAAAACTAAGCAGAAAGACTAGTACATAAGCTAATGTAGTGCTAGGAAAGGTCTTGCTTTGGTGACATGCAGAAATTACTGTATTTCTCTTACTGAACAGTAATGCCTAGATTGCTCCCGTAACAGCTGCCAAATAAAAGAATTACAGCATTCATGTTTACTCACAATTATTTAACTGCAGCAAGAAACTAGAGACAGATATTCAACCAACGCGATTTCTTATTGGTAGTTATGCTTACTTCAGAAGAAGTAAGAAAGGCTTCATGAAAACAGAAGGAACCTGTATAAACATATCTTCATTGTCTCCATACAGGTTCCAGGCTGAAGCCAAACTAAAGACATCTCAAAATTGCTTGCAACTGCAACCTTTTTTTAATAAGAAAAACTGAGATCTCCCCAAGAGCAACTCCTAGCAAAGTTTAAAACTAGTGTGTGCTAGTGAATTCTTGCATTAAAGCAATTCTCTTCAAACAGCTTAAAATATAAAGTGGAATACCAAATAAAAACACTGTTTAAAAGCACACTTTTCTGGTCTACAAGCCTTGCATTGAGCTTGCTCAAATGAAAAGTCAATGAACAAAGTTCACAAACTTTGCAGAGTTACAACAGTTTTAATGGTACTAAGTTAATGCAAATATATATCGGTTGCATAATGTTATAGCTAGAACTTAAACCTCTCTGTCACTGGTTTCAGTGAAAAGCCTTTATCCACACAGTACAGGCTATTTATCTGGCTCAGCTCCAGCTTCTGAGATCAAAAGATTTTTCTAAAAGTTTTGTTTCTAGCCTTTTTTTTAAGCTTTGTTTCTAACCTTTTTTTGTTTCTATCCTCATTTTAAACAAGCTTCTAGGCCCAATGATACAAGACTTGGCAGTCTTGTTTCAGTTCTTTTAAAGAAAGTGGTAACTGTGGTAACATTTCTGAAAAGAAAACAAAAATCCCTGAAAGCACCTTGACAAGCTACCTTTACTTTTCCCATTTAGCAAAAGAGAAGCTGAGGTACAAGGAGCTTGCCCAGCATCAAATCTCTGTGTACCATCCCTGTCTGCCACAGTGTCTCCTCCACTGAATTACTGTTACGATTTCAATGTGCAATTTAAATATACAGCTATTGAAAAATATTTCACCAGTAGGTATATAAGCAAAGTAACTTACCACAGGGCTAATATACAAATCACAGCAGTGGTAAATAAAGCCCACTATCATAATCCTTCTACTGAGTAAATATGCCTCTAGTCAGTGATTCTGAAAGTCTGCATGTACCCCTACACATTGGATATTACTGCATCTGCTGACTTACTTCTAAATCTACTTTGTTACAGCATTAACTTCATATAACATAAGACCTGGCAGCCACACAGGCCCAGTTTGTAAAAATATTTCTTTTAGCCTTCTGCAGAGAAAGCCTGAAACTCAAGTTTATTTGTAATTTTTAGCATAATGAATTACATCTGCAGATAAGAAAAACCAAGGGATTATGCATTTTTCCAAAGCATCATGTAAAAGTCTGTGCTTGTTGACATAGCAAACTGATGGTTGCCCTTCTCTAACCACTGAATATTCCAGACTTCTCCAAATTTTCCTCACTATATTCCATCTCTGCTCCCCAATTTGCTGTTGATGATACAAAGTCCCACTAATCTCAGTAATAATCCAAGTAAACTGTAAAATTGCTTAGAGCCAAGCAAACTGCAGGTCTCTAGAAGTAAGTCAAAATATGGAATATTAGAGGAATTTCAAAATGAACTGTGTTTTAATAAAAAATCACTAATAGCCCTGCCAAATGCTGTACTACACTCCATGTCAGATCAGTTAGTTTTTGGCTTGTGACAAACAAGCAGTGAAATTAACTATATACGTTGTAAGATACACAGAAACTGTAAAATTACTTGCTTCTCCTATTTTAACTGTTCATAGTAATTATATGTACTAGACTGCAAAAATTACTTGTTGGTTTGTTGCGGTGTTTTTTTTTCCCCTCTCATTTTTGAAGTACTTTTAAACACTTCATTAGAAGGCCAACGAGCTGGTTTGGAAGTTGTGATATTGTAGGAGAATGAATTTAAGCAACCATCTCTTAGTTTTGCTTACATACCTTACGTGTTGGATCCAAAATAAATGAGTAAGAATGAAAATCAGACATGAGAGTGGACAACAGCAACATACCTCTTATTACAAGTTGCTGAAGTTTTATGGTAAATTAATTGTTTACAGCAGAAGCTTCAAAATTATTTTAAATTAACATATGCTTTTGTCCAGTCTGATGAGGAAAATGTATCATAGACAGACTTGCTTTTACATCTGTAACAAAACATACCTGTCCCAGTCAAAAGTCCAGCACTCTTCTTTCGTGCATAAGCGCGTAAGTGGTTGGACAGGCTAACAGCACTTGTAAACGTCGTATTGCAATGCACACACGTTCTAAGCTTCACAGGCATACCTATCATTCAAAAGAAAACTATAATCCAGTTCTCTCTTCAAAAAATGAAATTCTCAAAGCGTTGTAAAAAGTTTTCTGCAATAAAGATGGTTTAAAATATATTCACTGCATTGACGCAATTGCTTAGTATATTAGAAGGATCCAAGTTAACCGTTATTAGTTTTCCATGTAGTGCTTTAAGCCAAACCGTGTTATTTGAAAAAGAACAGAAAGGAGGCAACTCGAGCCCATTAGGCTACTGTGTATTTAATACCTACTATGAAGTTCCTACAGATCTCCACATTATTAAGATCTAATCCCAAAATACAGTTCTGCAATTTGAATAGCACAAGTCTGTTGAGAAATTTCAGAGCTTGCAACATTTCTCATACAGAGAATTTTAAAAGTCTAGTTCACAAAGTGGTAATTAAAAGTGTTTTACCCATAAGACTGAAGAGCTCAATACTAAATTAAGCTGCTGTTGAAGCTTTGGAGAAAAAGGTGGTAAAACACACCACTGAACAGCTGTTAGACAAAACATTTTGTTCAGTGCATTTTCTGTTCACTACTTTTGATGCGCAATTGATAATGAAAGCTAATGATTTGAAGTTTTTTGCTAAAATCTTTGTGCTAAATAAAAGATCAACAAAGCAACATGCTATTTATCACAGGAAAACAGTGAAACAATACTGAACTCCTCACTTACCAGACAAAGAAACCATTATAACTTATCGCCTGCTCAACTTCACCATCATGTTTCTCCCTTCATTTTACTACAGAGATAGTATTTTGGTCAACTAATATTTCAAGTTCTCTACTAATAAATTATTTGAAGAATAAATAAAAAAGCTAAAGCTATTCAGCTGGAAAGTCTCTGTTTGCAGGAAAGAAAGAATCCTATTCTCCAGCAGCCCACAGAAGACATACTGTTTTTTCAGGCAAGCTACAGAAGAACAACATTTGGCTGGCAAAAAACCTTTTTAAAAAGCTAAAACCAGAATTAGAACTATTTGCCTTTTTAGGAAAAACAGAAGAAGTTCGTCTTGATGTTAAGTATTTTCTTATTGACTCAACTGGCACAGTGCGTTAGTTGTCAACTTCTGTTACCTTAGCCACAGAAAATTATACGGTCCCATTCATAACTGTTAGTACTATGCAAGCATGTTTATTTTTACCTGGTTGTTCATCACAACCAAACAGGTGCTACCTAGTATTCAGCAGTAAATATTAAACAGAAAGCAGTACAGAGTGTCAGGTTTGGCAAGTTATTCCTTTAGCATTGTTTATCAAATCATTAGCCTGTCAAAGATACACTTCCTTTATTAAGCAATCTCCTGTCTTAAAGGACAACCACGGACGTCCAGAAGACATTAAATGTAATTCTGTTCCACCTCTATGTCATTTTAGAAAGCCACCTTGTTAAGAAATTGATTGCCACATCTTTGTAGTCCCCTAAAAGAACTTCTGAGCGTATCAGGTTGTTTTCTATTTGTTTAAAGGAAGACAAGAATATAGGTGAAAAAGTACTAGGCACTGCCAGTTTTACTAACCTGCACTAGGTAATAATAAGAAAACCAACAGAACCAAAAACGTCAGGGGTATAAAAATAAGATCCTGATCTTCAATCTAAAGAACGCTGCAGCATTATAAGGTGGTGTCCAAACAAGAAACAGGTAAATGAAAGCTCCACATACACCTTAAAAAGGATATTGGAAGAATTCCCCAAGACTAGAAGCAATTCTTATTTGTCAAGTACGACAAAAACATCCCTCTAAAAACCTGCTCTATTAGTATACAGAGTATCTAGGAAGTTGATTACAGAATTGTTTCATTAGCACAATTCTCAGTGGACGGGCAATCTCTGTCCGTATCAGTCAGGGGCTGTGCATTAGAAACCTGCTGGCTACACCTGTATTCCAGCAAAGCTTGAACCAGCACAGGTCTTCACTCAGGATAGACAGGCCCTAAGTAAGCATCAGTTTCTCACAGCAGCCACAATTTTGAAACAAACAAGATTTAATCTACGTTCTAAGAGTATGTTTGCCTAAGACCATCAAAATTAGTTAACAGTGATTCACCAATTTGGAATACTATGCATTTATAATGGTAGCAACAGTTCTGCCAGTCTGAGCAAATGCTGTTTTGCACAAACCTCAAAGATTTAAATAAAGTAGTTCCCAAACTAGCTGTTTTAATGCCCAGAAATAGGGTTACAAGCCCAAACATTTCAGAACTGTTAGTCTACCAGATATGCCTGGACGCTTCAACTTGTTATTACAGGATGTGTCTTCTTCCTTACTGAGGCTCATTTTGTGTCCACTTTGAATTTGCATGCCCAGCCATATGCAGAACAGGAACTATGTTCCATGCAAAAACCCCACAGTGCTGCTGAGGGGCTTTTTCTCTTTAGGATAAACATGTCAAAAATTTGCTCTGCTACCTCTTGCAGTCAGTATCCTCTGGAAATGAAACAAAAATTAAATGAACAGATTCCCAAATAAAACACTCTGCACTTGTACATTTTCTATGAATTAAAGGATTCTGGAAATGTTGTCAAGACAGCTAGAAACATCTTCTTACCTGACTGCATAGTCAAGTCCATTTTTTGTGGCTGATACATCAATGGACTGTCTTCATTTAATGGAAGAACACATTTCTGAACAAACCTCTTTCTTGCAGTTTGATTATGAATCTTTTGAGGAGAAATACCAGGATTCCTTTCTTCTCCTAACCTCTTATTTTTCAGCAGTTCTATCAGTGTAAGTGACTGATTTTTTTTTTCAGCACGTAGTACTGCTTTTGTTTCATCACATTCGTTTAGGAAACTCAGCCCTTCTTCCTCCGATGCAGACACAGATGTATCTTCAGTCTTTAGGCCATTATGGTATGCTTCAAGAGGTATAACATTCTGAGATAAAAAGTCATCATTTGATGCAAATTTCTGAGCAACAAACGGTCTGGGAATAATGCGGCGACTGTTCAAAGCCTTTAGGATTTTTTCATACTTCTCTTCGTTTTGCATCATCTCATTCAGAACACAGATCGGAGACTTGTGTGCGTCCCACTTGGTTTTGCCAAGCCTCTTCAGGTGTCCTCGCACATGATTAGACAATCCAATTTTAGTATCAAACCAGCCTCCACAGAGCTGACACGTATGCTCAGAGGAAGTTTCAGATTTCTCAATCGCTACAAAGAAACAAATTTCATGTTTTTTGACAATTATATACAGTTAAACATTACAATAACAAATCACAAGGACAAGAAGAGAGGCTTTACAACAAGACAAAGCAAGTCCTGTTTAGTGCTCAAATAAATCCCTTTGTCCTCTTTACTTCACAGCGCACCCCCCCCCCCAACAAAAAAACCTTACCTTTTCTAACACGTTTAACAGGAGTTCCTGTTCCAGTTCTTTTAAAATGTTGCATTTTGTCACTTGTTGCTATCTGTTCTGGTGAAACAACATGACGGGCTTCATAGCTTAGTCCAGCTCTGTGAAGATGTCCTCTGACATGATTGGACAATCCAACACCTGTTTCAAAGGTTGCTGGACAGTATGGGCAGGACTTCTTTTCAAGAGACAGATCAGTCCAATGGAAAACTGAATTATGCTTTGGCAATGCTGATCCTACATTTTCTAAATTCTGAGGATCATGCAAATCATGTAGGAAGTTACTACCCTCAGCATCTTCGTAATACTCAAAATAAAAGCCATCATTCTGCTCATAACTAAGTGAAGATTTATCACCAGCTTCATGCTCTTCCATTTTACCTTTGAAAATGGGGAATAGGTTTACATGCTCCTGATTAATATCACTGTAAGATTCATCCTCCACAGACTGTGTAGTGTAATCACATAGTTCAACATTATCCCATGAACTTTCATCCTCCGTTTCATAGCTGTCTTTTTTTTCAGCAGAGTTAAGTTTCTGTAAAACAACAACAGTCATTTTATGCAGAAAATCTGGATAGCAATCCAAATTATCTCCTGTAACAGAGCCTTCCCTCTTGGACTCTTTAACCACTCTTTTTACAGCTACATGCCTAGGAGCTTTACAGCCTTCTGCCCTTTTCCAATCAAGATTATTTGAATCCATGACAAAACAATTATTACAGGGACTACTCGACGAAGAAAATAAATGTAAAGAACTGATAGAGTCAGACTCTTCCTTTTTTAAATGCAAAGGATAAGAGTCACTAGGTTTTTTAATCATCCTGTAGTTTTCATATTTGTGTCTATACAAATAATTACTGCTTGTTTTGACACTAGCTTTCTGCTTTGCTGGTTGATGAAAAGATTTAGGTTTCTGGTCAACGCTATTTCTAATCACATAGGCCTTGTTTGTAGAATTTAGATTGCACACACTTACAGATGACTGTGAAACGCTTTTCCGAGCCTTCTGTATCCTGTAGGGTCTCTTGTGAAGTTTTGCGAAGTTACTGGACTGCGAAGTAGAGCCAAACGATCTTTTTACATCCTGTTTTAAAACAGAGTTCTTTGGGAAAGTAGAAGATTGTTTGATCAACTGTTTTGTCCTGCTACCAAAACCTAAAGATTCTTCTATTATGCTGCCTTTTCTTTTTTCTAGTCTAAGATGGCTACCAAAGGGATCAATGCATGATGCTGGGTGCAAATATTCCATGTGTTTTTTTAAAACACTTCTAGCTGAAGTAGCAAATGGACACATCTTACACATATATGTTGATGACTTTTTTGAGGATCCTAAATATGTATCTTTCAAGGATGCCTTTTTCTGTGTTTTCCTCTGGGACATGTCGCTACCAATAATTGAACATTTGACTACTGCTCCATGAGCAATCCCTCGATGGCATTCCAGTTCATTTTCTGTCACAGCCATGAAATTGCATTCCTCACAGCAATAATATCTTTTATCTTTTTCATGGGTCTTTGCATGCTGCACAAATGTTTTGGGACAATTGGTACCAAATACACACTGTGGGCACTGTAACCGTGCACTCCTACCCTCATCCTGAAGTTCTTTCAGCTCACGGATTTCTTCCATCAGTTTCTGCCTTCTTTCCTGGTGAATTATCATATGTTTAAGAAGCGAATTACGATCTCGAAATGTCCTTCCACATTCCCTACATGCATAGGGCCTGGGGACATTGAGATGTCGGAAATGACTGTTTCCATCTAAATGGTACATCATATGCCTATGCAGATGTTTCTTCTCCCTAAAATTCACATTGCACTTTGTACAGGGATAAAATGATGGTTCATCAGTACTGAAAGTAGATGGTGATTCAGAATCATTCTGTTCACATTTATTTTTTAAAGTATTGGAAAGAAAAGTGCTAGTGTGAACAGGGGAAGTATCTTCTGCACAGTTACTAGTGGGACTATAAATGAGCTGCTGGATAGCATCAACAGCTTCCAGCTCTTCATCTGTGGATTCAGGCTTTACTTTACTCAATGAATATTTTTGCGGTTCTACTATTTGTAGCTCCTCACTCTGCTCTAATAAGTCAACATTTAATAGTTTCGATTTACTAGGAATACAACTGGTATCACCAAAACAGTCTTCAGTATAGCGTGTTATTTTACTAACATCCATTTTCCTTTTTCGCTTTTTTTCTAAGCCTACTTTACAGTGAATGGGAGACTTCTCTATTGTTTCTTCATTTGTCATAAGAAACTGTATAAACTCTTTTTGTGGATCCCAGCTGGGATCACATCCCGATCTGAAACCACCTGTACCTGAGGAAATGCCTGTTAATGTATCAACACAATCATCTTTTACTAGTAAATTTTTATCATCCTCACAAACTTCTACTTGGCCTACTAAAGTGCTGTCTACGCTATTTCCTACTGATTTCTGTGAATCACAACCAATTGAAGCAGAGGTAGGTAGATTTTTAATGGAATGAGTCAGGTTCTTAGTATGTGCTACATCAGGTAACAAAAATAAAACTTGGTGCTGATTTGATTTCTGTGTTGTACTCTTTGCAGGCAGCTGAAGATCATGAACCACTGTCAAAGTTGAGCAGGAATCTGCGTGATGACCTACAGGCTGTCCAGTGGTTAATGGAACACTGCCTTTACTCATGATGGAAGTCTTAGTTGAGGTGGAGTGTGAAACTGGTCCATTAACAGCAGTTCCTCTAGACAAGATGAAGTTTTCGCTAGAAGCAGTAGGAGCACCAGTGTGTATAAATAGTGAAGTCTGGCCTCCACTTAAGGCTTTTTCAGATCTGTCCCTTGATAGCTCCTCAGGCAGAGTCAATGTACTGTTCTTCTGAAATGAAGAGTCGCTCTCTTGTGGTTTAGGAATGCCACCTTCTTCCTCAGACATGAAATTATTATCACATAGGATTTCTTCTTCTTTAGCACCAGTGACTTCAGTATTTATCTCTAAATCATCCATATTGTTGGTCTGTCCATTAAGTACATTTATACTAAAAAACAAACAAGGAAAGAATCAGGTCATCACAGAAATAAGTAACAGTAATTTTAATTTACAGTTTTCTTCAGGACCACCCTTCTTCACACTGTAATCTAAAAATGTTTTGAACTTGTTAAAAGTGTATTTTTTCCTATTTAGGATAGATGAACTTCAAGACAAATTTAAAGCTAATCAATGCAGCAATTAAAAATGTATTTTTACTATGCTATATTAATAATCATATAGCAAACTAGTCACTGCCCAGTATCCAAATTCAAAAAAGCCTGAACACCAACACGCAAGATGGAAGAAATAAGATTGTCAACAACTGTGCAAATATATTCTACATGTACATTAACACAGACACACAGTTTATCTTTAGTTGTTTTCTAGAAGTAAAACACGTTAGGAAAGGCTATCGAGACTCGAGACATCTGCTAGTAATTTCCTTTTTTTTTTTGTTTGTTTTTTAAACCACACTTCCTTTTAGCACCTAGGAAACTAAAACAATCTTTACTTAGCTGCTGGCCAATGGAAATATTCCATACCATAGACGCCCTGCTCAGTTTGTAAATTGGGGCTGGCTGGGGGGCAAGAACTCTCCCTCTTCCGTGAGTTGGAACTTTTCCATGGGTTCAGTCTTTTTTCTGTGAGTTTCATGAATTTGGCAAAATCCAGGAAATTCCTGAGCTCCAGGAAGCCCGCGATTTCCACGATCACTGCTCGGGGACTGGCCACGCAATTGGTCATCAGGCAGTGAGAAAAACTGTATTGTGTACAGCTTGTTTTGCACATTCATTATTCGTATTTCCTTTGTTGTCTTATTAAACTGTCTTTATCTCAAGCCACAAGTTTTACTTTTTTTTATTCTCCTACCCATTCCACTGAGGGGGGAGGAACGAGGGAGCAGCTGCATGGTCCTAGTTGCTGGCTGCCTGGTTAAACTACAACAGTATCTCCAGGTATCACTTTTTTCACAGTACTCATATACAACTGACCTGATGCTGCTACACAGAAGCCTGCAGAAGTGCACAATTTTGTATTAAAAGAGTAAATACAATGAAACTGATTTTGAACATCTGATCACTGATAGAGATATAGCAAAGGATCAAACCCACCGAAGAAATTAAATGTCATCCCACTCCCTTTTTACTAATGGGCTCTTCCTGCTTTGAAATCAATAAATCAGATCCTGCTTATGCTATAAAGCCATTTTAAATGGTAAGCAAATAAAATAGCATCTTCTCAAAGGTGGAAAAAGCCCCACAATTAGAAAGAAACAATTAATGAGGATTTACCTACCAGAGGAAATCACCATGTTGAATCCAGAGCATGACAATAATAGTATCTACTAGTACAGAGAACTACTACGTATTAATTCCCTCTGGGAGGCCTTGTGTACATAAATATGTCTTTATACAAGTGAGACTTCTTCACACACAAAATCATCTACCTAATGCTTAGTGAGCACAAAGGAGCTAAATCAGTGTGTAAGAAACAGAATTGTGAACGTAAGTCTACTCAGCATTTACCTGTTATATGAATCCTCAGAACACAGTAAGCATAAGGCATTAAAACACCCATCTAAGAGCCGAAACCCCCTATCTACATTTTACAGAAATTGCATATTTTATGCTTATACTATTCACTTTGATCTTTTGGGGCGTTTGGTTCCTGCCATGACACACTTAGTTTCAGTTACTAATTAACATTTTGAATAGAGCTCAGTTAAAAGTAGTCATTAACTAGACTCTTTGAATTAAGATGTTATAACTCACAACTAATATCCATGGCTCCCTGCAATGGTCCTTCATCAAAATCAAGGAAGACCACACTTGACATCCTTTTTTCCTAAGGAGAGAAAACAAGTTGGTTAAACAACACCACTTTCATCTTTATACCTCATGCTCTGAAAAATGAGTTCAGAATTTCTGCTAGTTTTTCAGTTCAACATTATGACAGCTATCCACAGCTAGCTATGGCCTCATGGAAATTCTCTGCTATTGTGCTTGTTTTATTTCAGATCAGCAAAGAGACAAAACAAATACTTTAACCTAAAATAAACCTTAAAATAATATGGCTTATATACTAGTTTGAAAATAAAAGTAAATATATTTGGAGTAGAAATAAAATGAAATCTTTTGAAATTAAAAATTATTTCCTTTACTACTCAATCATTGAACTAGCCAATTTAGAAATACAGCAACACTCCTGTCAGACGCATAATAAATGCAAAAGTGTATGGTACATTTTATGGTAATATTTATCTATAATATAACCTTATGCAAATACACATCCCAGATTCTCATCTTCCCGTTTCTTAGATTTTCTCATTTCTTTTGCTGTTTTGAAGTGGGTCATTTTCCACCATAATCAAGACTTCCAATAAGATCACATTCAAAGCTATCACCCTAAAATGGTGATAACGCACCACCCAGCAGGAGTCTTTACATCACTTACGCAAGTTAGAAACAGGCAGTGCAAACATGCACTAAGAATCAGTAATGTAAAAGTCTATTAAAAGTGAAACCTCCAAGAATGCACAACAGCTGCAACAATTTTACAACTACATAGTATAAGCTTTATATAGCATCAGGCAGCAGAGCATACAAATGGTCAGAAAAAGTTTACAAGAAATTTAGTAAGCCAGATTTGCCTGAAATATATGTGTTTTCCTCTTTTTATTATTGCAGAGGTAGACAAATGTATGCCCAGTCAATTTGAGAGCCTGTATTAGCTTTTCTCAACAGGAAGCAACGTTGCTAACGAAGTGGTAAATTCAGTGTTAATGAGTGGTTTCACTGTTACCACCTCTGAGGTAAAACCTTCCATGTTCCAAGTTCCACCCATCTGTTCTGGTGTGAGGGGTTCAGAGGAAGAACAGACGCTTCCCATTTAAAGCAACTTCATCGGTACCCCCCGAACAGCGGGGAGGCAAACAGAGAATACCGTGTCTGCCTGGAGACTGCAACCCTCATTATCAGAGTGGCTCCTGAAAACTTTTCACAGGTTTACATGATGAAGACGAAACCATGTTACTCTACATACAAAACCATACTGACACTAAATACTAGTGTTAAAGCTTTAAATTAAAAAGGTGGCTAGGGTACCATACAATCCCCCCTAAACCGAGTCTCTCCAGTTATCACAAGCAACACCTAAAACATTATGCTGTGCAATATTGTAAGAGATTCCTCTCCATATTGTGTATTTATGGAGATTGTGAACTATTCCATATGGATCTGATTAGAAGTCTTCAATGGTAATATAGCTGTCCCTACAGATTTCAGTCTCTGACTCAAGCCCAAAATGCTTACTGTATCAATAATATGCGTCACATTTTAATCATTCTCTACTAATTATTACTTTTTTTCCCCCAGCTACCAGGGTGGTACAATTCACTATATTACATGAAGAACAAAGTTAGCAGTTTTAACAGCATGGTATTAAAGAAAACATATAAAACATCTTCTTAAATTACAGTAATTTAGAGTCTTGTGCTGACCCAGAGCCAAGATGCAATAATTCATTTACGTTATCTACTTCATGTGTAGAAACTTATGCAGTAACAATGATAGGTGTAACTAGACATGTGCAAGAAAACATTCCACATAATACAATATTCCACATAATACCAATAATGTTGAGGAAACATTATCATCTAACTTCCACCATTCAGTAAGCGCAACATCCGAACTGAAACGCTACCTAATCTGAAAACTCTGGGGAAAAAAAAAAAACACTCAATCATTCACTGTAACAACTAAGACGTAACCAAGGCTGTGCAATATTCTTTGTATATTTACATCACAGCTTTCAAATGATCTTCTCCATACCATATCAGAAATACATAAATTATTAACTGTCAAAATACATAGCAATTAATCCTTACGCAATGGACATTTTAGAAGGATGACCTATAGACTAAGGGAATGATATCTCAGTGTACATATCAAAAGACAGAAAAGTGATAGTGATTTACTGTAAAGTGTGGGACCTGAGCATAACACAGATGGTACAGAATGAGGGGTGGATAATGTCCTGGTTTCAGCTCGGACAGAGTTAATTTCCTTCCCAGTAGCTGCTGTGTTTTGAATTTAGTACCAGAAGAATGCTGAGAACACTGATGTTTTTTCAGTTGTTGCTATGAAA
>Ga0181612_110179_pt1 | contig 26534 bp, 26 predicted proteins | sample HoacroProtozoa21_FD_119630 | JGI IMG/M metagenome (GOLD analysis project Ga0181612, IMG submission 119630) | Hoatzin crop microbial communities from Cojedes, Venezuel. Combined Assembly of Gp0051906, Gp0051904, Gp0051908
GTGGAGCATATCGACCCACAACGTGTGCTGCAACTTTATCGTCAACGTGTGGCCGATGCAGGTGATTTCACTTTCTCGATGGTAGGCGCATTCACTATCGACCAAGTGCGACCATTGATTGAACGCTACATTGCATCGCTACCCGATAGAGGACATCGCGAGCAACAAGGTGGCTATGTGCCACCTATCAACTATGGCTATGTGGACAATATGTTTCGGGTGCCGATGCGCAATCCCAAAACTTCGGTATATGTCTCGCTGATGGGTGATTGTCCCTATAGCTTTGAAAATGAGTTTTTGATTGATATAGCTGGTGATGCCATTGGGGCAGCGCTATTGTCCTACTTGCGCCAAGAGAAGAATGGCATCTATGATATCGCATCCGAGGCAACACTCTCTATACATCACAATCGGTGGATGATTAACTATGAATTTGAGACAGCCCCCGATAATCGCGATAGCATGCTTGTGGCTGCCGATTATGCTACACAAGTTATCCTTGAGCAAGGCATTTCAAAGGAGTTGTATGAGAAGATGAAAGAGCAGATACGTCTCAAGCACGAGTCTAGTCTGCACACCAACGGCTATTGGATGTTTGCCCTGCAACAACGCATCGTTGGCATTGATATCATTGCTGGATTTGAACAATTCTATCCAACGCTCACCCAAGAGCGCATCAACAACTTTTTGCACCAACTCAAGCCTCACACACGCTTGCGTATCGTGATGAACTGAGTCGTCATCCTTGTTGCAAGGCCGATAACAATTCGGCAAGCACATACATGCTCCCCCCAATAAATATCATATCGCTTGCTGTGGCTGCTTGTTGAGCTGCTTGGTAGGCTTGCATCACATTGTCGTAGCATTGGCCTTGCAACCCTAATGGTGACGCCATAGCTTGTAGTTGCTGTGCTGGTAGTGAGCGTGGTGTGGGGGCTTGTGTGAAGTAGTAGGTAGCTCGTTGTGGAAACAATGGCAGGATGTGAGCGAGATCTTTATCGGCCATAAAGCCAATCACGATATGCAAGTGGTCATAGGTTTGTTGTGCCAATTGCTGGGTAACGGCCGTCAAGCCTGCTACGTTGTGCCCAGAGTCACAGATTGTCAGTGGTGCGTCATTCAACTTCATCCAGCGTCCCATCAGACCCGTATCTTCACACACATGAGCAAACGACTCTCGCACAGCTTGCTCTCGCACACTGAAACCTATCGATTTGAGCACTTTCAGTGCAGTCAGCACGGTGTTGGCGTTCGCTATCTGGTAGTCCCCTGTGAGTTCACTCTCTAGCATGCCATAGCCCTGAGTCTCTAGCATCAGTTTACCATCTGCGTGCCTTGCGTTGAGTACTTGCGGGTCGTCTTGTGCAAACACGATGGGTGCTTGTTGGTGCTCTGCTCTAAGCTCAAACACTCGACGCACGTTGTCACTTGCTTCACCTATCACCACTGGCTTAAAGGGCTTGATGATGCCCGCTTTCTCGCTAGCAATGCTCTCTAATGTCGAGCCTAGAAATTCGGTATGCTCGAGCCCGATATTGGTGATTACGCTCAGTTGCGGGGTCACGATGTTGGTGCTATCGAGTCGTCCTCCTAGTCCCGTTTCTACCACTGCTACATTCACGCGTCGATGCCCAAAGTAGTCAAAAGCCATCGTGGAGGTGAGTTCAAAAAACGATGGATTGCCTGTGAACCCCTTACGTTTAAAGCGAGACACCCAATTCATGACGTATGTGCGACTGATTTCTTTTCCATTCACTCTGATGCGTTCCCTGAAATCTATCAAATGCGGTGATGTGTATAGCCCCACTCGGTAGCCGCTCTTGTGCAAGATGTCAGCAAGCAAATGGGATACCGACCCTTTGCCATTGGTGCCTGCAACATGCACAATGCGATATTTGTGATGTGGGTTACCATAGAGGTTATCTAAGGCTTTGCTAGTGTCTAGCCCAGGCTTGTATCCCGATGAGCCTTGTCGCTCGTAGGCTGGCCGTTGGGCATACAAGTAGTCCAATGTCTGCTGCCAATGCTTGGCAGCCTCTTCCTTGCGCGTCATCGTGTTTGGTCGTGTTTTGTGTGGTCTAATCTCTCTCTTAAAAAAAGGAGGCAGCTTAGCTATAAGCCGGGTTTTGTACCAATTCCATTGCTGGAACAAGCGCTTGTCATTTATCTGTCTAACGCATTGCTACGCTAGTATAGCGACCCACCCCCCGACAATGGGCGAGCAACCCTTAAATGTCGGTATACTTGGCCTTGCAACTCACAGGTAGTGCAGCTCGCTATGTCACCATCGCGACTGGTAGGCTCTTACCCTGCCTTTTCACCCTTGCTCCATTAACTCGCTGCCTACTAGGTAGCGTGCTGTGGGAGCGGTTATTTTCTGTCACCTGAACCCTGCGGTCACCCGCAGCTTCTCGTTAAGAAATGTGATGCTCTGTGTTGCCCGGACTTTCCTCTCGCAACCAATCGTTCACGAGCGACAAGCCACTATGCTGCCTCTTTTGTTAAGTAAATTTTCAATCCAATTATTAGTGCAAAATCTTATTGCATACGCTTGATGATTATCACGTAATCGCTTGATTAAAAGCGTTTAACATCTTCTAGCATCGATAAGTTATTAGGCATCTCGCGTGGCGCAATATCGGTTTTGCGCCGCAAAATTACAAAATAAAATGTTAAAATACATCAAATCTTGCTACTAATTTCTTAAACTGCATTAAAATCTGATTTTTACGAATACTGGATAGTGGTCCGAAGGCATGCGGATTTGACCATCAGACCAATAAATGTTGGTTAGGATGCCATAACGCTCTACCGATACATTGGGTGACACAAACACATGGTCGATGCGGCTCTTGCTCACTTGCCCAAAATCATAGTTGTTGAATGTGCCATTGGGTTCTAAGCGTCGTTGGGCAACCTCATAGCTATCGTTTAGGAGTCCTGAGGTGGCAAATTGTTGATACACCTCGTCGTGCTGATCTACATTGAAGTCCCCTGTCAATATCACGGTTCCACCTTGGGCTATCTCACCGATGCGACTGAGCACCAAGGTCGCAGCATTGCGTCGTGCTACCTCTCCCACATGGTCGAGATGCAAATTGAAATAGAAAAAATCGTTTTGGTCTGCTAAATGGCGTAGATGCACCCACGAGCAGATGCGCACACAAGCGCCATCCCAGCCTAAGCTAGGTTTCCATGGCGTGTCACTGAGCCAAAAGTGACCGCTATCGACCACCTCAAAACGGTCGCGCCGATAAAACACTGGTGAGCACTCTCCACGTTGGTCTCCATCATCGCGGCCTACACCCACATAACCATACTCTGGCAGCAACTTGATGATGTCTTGCAGTTGATGATAAAACACTTCTTGTGCGCCCCAAACGTCAGGACTCTCATAGCCCACCAGTGCACACACCTGTGGGCAACGTTGCTGCCAACCATTGCCAGACTCACGGTCGCTAGTCACATCGCAGCGGATATTGTAAGTCCCAACTAATAGGTCGGTTGACATAGCACAAATGGCTGTGAATACACTCATCAAAACTAAAGTAATGCGTCTCATTTTCGTCTTCTCCTACTTTTATAAAATTATGTTTCCCTCTAGCCAATCACTATCTAGGTGGTTGCCTAGATGCAAAGATAATAAGATTTCTGCAATGTGCCATTACCTTTTTATCCCCAATTGTCATCCCGTAGTTCCAAAATTTTGACGTTGATGTCTCTAAAAAGTGGGCAAGAGCAAGACACATTGTCAGTGGCTAATGTAAAACTATCTGAAAAGTAGGCCCGCTCCTATTAATTTAGCTTAAAATATGGTCCTCTGGTATTGTTTTTGTCATTTTTAGTTGTACTTTTGACGTGATTTTCTGAAAAGTTAATTTTAACAGTTGGAATTTTAAAAAACAATAGAAATTTAACATAACAAGGGATTATGAACAGAAACTTGAAATTAGGAATCATGCTTGTGGCAGCTTCAGTTTTGGGGTCCGCAGCAACTATGATGGCTACAAGCGAGTTGAACAAACGTGGCATTATTGAGGATACCTATGTGCTGACCAAAAACGACAAGCAAGGTAGTGATAAGGGTGGATTTCTCAAGACCTCATCGCGCCCAGTGGATTTCAGTCGTGATTTTACCGATGTGGCCGAAAACACCATTAACACTGTTGTGAGCATCAAGAGTTATGCTACGCCACAGCAGAGCATGTATGGTGGTGAATATTTCGATCCATTTGAGTTTTTCTTTGGCCCTGGCTATGGTGGCAATGGCCAGCGCCAGCGCAAACAACAACAGCAGCAAAAGAAAAGTGAGCCTCAACCCAAAGGTATGGGCAGTGGCGTGATTATCAGTAGCGATGGTTATATCGTGACCAACAATCATGTGATTGATGGTGCCGAGAAACTAGAAGTGACACTCAACGACAATCGTCAATTCAACGCTACCGTTGTGGGTACCGATGAGAAGACCGATATCGCCCTCATCAAAATCAACGCCAAAGATTTGCATGCGATTTCGTTTGGCAATAGCGATGCAGTGAAGGTAGGCGAGTGGTGTGTTGCCGTTGGCAATCCATTTGGTTTCAACTCTACAGTCACGGCTGGTGTTATCAGTGCCAAAGCTCGTGGCTTGAGTGAGAGTGGCAACGCTGGCATCAAGGCCTTTATACAACATGATGCGGCTGTCAATCCAGGCAATAGTGGTGGCGCATTGGTCAACACGGCTGGTGACCTGATTGGTATCAACACCATGATCTATTCACAAACTGGTAATTATAGTGGTTGTTCGTTTGCCGTACCTAGCAACACCGTTAAAAAGGTAGTGACCGACATTAAGCAATATGGCACTGTGCAACGTGCTGTGCTAGGTATCTCTTATACCGAGCTTACCGCTGACAAAGCCAAGGAAGAGAATATCACAGCTACCACCGAAGGCATCTATGTGGCCAAGGTTACCGATCGTGGAGCCGCCAAAGAGGCAGGGCTAGAAGAGGGTGATGTGATTGTTAAGCTCAATGGCGCTAAGGTGAACAATAGCGGTGAGATGCAAGAGCAGATGAACAAATTGCGTCCTGGTGACCGTGCCGAAATAGAATATTACCGCGACAACAAACTGCGTCGCACCACTGTTACCTTCAAGAATGACCAAGGCAACACCAAGATGACCAAGCAGAGCGATGTGATGTCGTTAGGATGTGCCTTCAGTGAGCTAAGCAAACAAGACAAGCAAGACCTAGCTATCTCGCAAGGCTTGAAGGTGGTAGGTGTCAAGAATGGTAAGTTCAAGAGAGCTGGTATCCGCGATGGATTTATCATCACCGATATCAACAATCAGCCTGTCAACACGCGTGACGATGTAGAGACCATCTACAATCAGATTATGCGTTCAAGCGACAGCGACAAGGTGATGTTTATCACAGGTTTCTATCCAACGGGCAAGAAGGTTTACTATGCGGTGGACCTTAGCGATGACGAGGATTAAGCATCTAGCCTAAATCGTCAAGACACCAAGAAACATTTATCATCTAAGAGGCAACTGCAACAAGGGCTTGTGGTTGCCTCTTTGATGTTCGCCCAGCATGGGTACGTTCTAACGGGTGTAAGTCCCCAATACTATCTAACAGCGGGAAGTGTACAGCCGAGGACAAGGGTATCCGCCACGAGACGGAATCTGAAAGAGTATGGGATACGCTGACTTTCATAAGGATTAGCGTAAGCTCACTTATACGATGAAATGTGCCGTATGCTTAGCCGCTTGTATGGTGGTGTGAGCGGTCGGTAAACACGAAAGTATGAGATAGGCACCTATGATTAGTGATTATCTCCTATTCAATTATATAAGATAACATGGGTTTGATAGGTTCTATTGAATGGTGCTACTGATTGTTATGACTAGTTCGATATTTTGAAAAATTGTTTGTCTTACAGAAAATTTGTGTAAATTTGTACTTGGATAATCGAAAGTTTTATATTTGTCTTTTTGATTCGATTATATATCACGAAAAGACACAAGAAATCTGACTATTACCCATACTAATTGTTTTTGTGTTCAATACATAATATTGAGTGAAATGAATCGAATAGGTAGAGTTGAAGAGCTGGAACGTCAGTATCTCCAATTAAGACGAGAGACTCCATTAAAAAAAAGAAATGGAGCAGAGTGCGATGCGTATCACGCTTGGTATGATGAATCCTATTCGTTGTTTTCGGCATATCCACAATTAGTCGATGACGATGATTTTGAGCGTTTTAAGAAAGTTAATAATTCTGGTAATTGTTTTCAGTTAGAGCATACATATGAGTCTATCCGATCAAACTATAAAGTTCTGTTAGATAAGGTACAAAAGATTGAAGAAAATAAAAATAATAGGAGTGATAATAAAGAAGGGTCTCAGATATTAAATGCTGCAGATAATTTGGTAATACCATATCAACAGAATTATATAACAAAAAGACATCCAGTTGTATTTGTGAGTTATTCTTGGGTCCCAGAATCTAATAAAAAATGGGTTAGCAAACTGTCTGGTGATTTGAGAAAACGTGGTATTGACGTTCAGCTGGACGAATATCTTGATGTAGGCTGTGAGTTAAACACATTTATGATAGATGGCATAACGAAAGCAGATAGAGTTTTAGTGATAGGTACGCCAGATTATAAGAAAAGGTCTGAGGCTTCTAGCGGAGGTGCAGCTATAGAAGGCAAGATAATAACAAATGAAATATGTAATAATATCGATACGAACAAATTTATTCCAATTCTAAGGGAAGGGACCTTTAAAGAATCCTTTCCTCTAATGGTTATGAGCAGAAAAGGATATGATTTTACAGACGATTCTAAATATAACAATCTGTTAGAAGAACTTGTAGCTGATATATTTGGAGTTCAGGATTCTTCTGTTCCTGAATTAGGACCAATTCCAAAAATAAATTAAGTTCAATTTAATTGGTTGTCAATGGTCCTTACAATGGTAGTAAGGATAGAGCATAAGAGGTAAGTAATGATATCGACAACATCTGTCGCTACTGGATTCAAACTAATATTGTATCAAATATTTTGGAATACGTGTCAGAATACAAAAAATATGTAAATTTGTCATCGGATAATGAATGTTATATGCATCTTTTATAATTGATAAAGACTAATCACGAAAATTCGTTACATTATCCTAAATTTTTAGTTAACTTATATTCAACAAGTTTGCGTTAAATAGCAATGGAAATATCTAATAATAAAACGAGCTCAAAATTGGAAAATGAGATTTATGTAAAATCTCATACTAATAGAGAAAATAGCTTTAAAGGAACAAGATCTAAAGAGAAAGGGTTTTACTACCAAGACCGAAATATAAGTGATTTCTCAGGGCTGCTTATTCTTCCCTGTATCGTATTGTGCTTTTGTTTGTTGCTACTATTTATTGGATTGTTTTCAGGAAGTTTTGGTTTTTGGGGATTTCTCGAATATTTTATTGTGGGTGCAGTACCAACTGTTGGATTTGTTTTTTTGAGTCAGATCGGTGGAGATACTTTTATGGAGAAAACTGAAAAGAGAAACAAGTAATGTTAATTTTTTAGAAATTAAAGTTATGATCTATTTTTCGGGTTGGACACTTTTCGGCTTATGCGTATTGACTTTTTCAATATTAATAGTGTTAATACACTATATTTGGATTCATAAGCATTTGCACTATAAATTACCACCCTTTCATAAGTTGGTAATTAGTTCATGTGTTACTGGAATTTTATCTGGTTTTTTTGTTTTTTTGTTTTTATCGTTCATAATACCGTCTGTTGATATCATTTATAATGATTCGAATCAAGATTCCAAATTTTTCCTAAGTAAGAGTTGGAATTCACAGATGACAAAAAATCATATTTATAATTTGTCAAATGAAGATTTAGTGTTAATGACTATTTGCTATGGTGCATCTAAAGGAGCTGTTCGTACGACTCGAATTGCTAATGGGGAGTTTGTAGAGAGTGGAAGTATCTCGGGTTTTAATGTAAAGCCACCACAGTCTATAAGGACAAGATCGGTGGCAGAAATAAGAAGGTATTTGTTTACAGAAAAATATTATGAAGATAATAGGCATATTATGTTTATGCCTTGGTTTAAGTAGCAAGATAGCTCAGTTACGAAATACGAATAGGAAGAAGCGCGCGATGTTAGTGCCTTCTCATTTTTTACTCAGTGTGGGTACGTTCTAAGATGTTGTTTCAGAAACACTATTGGGATGTAAGGGTTATTGCGTGCGATGTCCCCTGTGACGAAGCGGACAAAAATCATCCCCGAAGTTTGTCTGGAAAGCAGACTTTAGAAGCTTCGGGGATGAATTATGTTGTGTGGGGATGTTTAGGAGTTCAGCATCCCCCTATGGCAATTAATAGATTATTGCAATCCACGATTGCGTAGCAGAGCTGCGGGGCTGGGTTCGTGGCCACGGAAGCGCTTGTACAGCACCATTGGGTCCTCGGTGTCACCCATCTCCAAGATGTTGTGACGATAGCTATCGGCAGCCTCCTTGTTGAGGGCTCCCATTTGCTCAAACTTTTGGTAACCATCAGCCTCTAGCACTTGTGCCCACAAGTAGGTGTAGTAGCCACTACTATATTGGTCGTTGTCAAAGATGTGCTTGAAGTATGGACTACGATAGCGGAATTCTACAATGGCAGGCATGCCCAACTTCTGAGCCACTTGCTGTTCAAACTCCTTGATGTTTACATCGCCTGTCCAGTTGAGTTTGTGCCACTCGATATCGAGCAAGGCGGCACCCACTAGCTCGGTGGTCATGAAGCCCATATTGAATTGGGCCGACTCATTGAGCTTTTTCACAAGGCTGTCTGGGATCACTTCGCCAGTCTTGTAGTGACGAGCGTAGTTTTGCAACACGGCTGGCTCAAAGGCCCAATGCTCGTTGATTTGCGAAGGCATTTCTACCAAGTCGCGGTCCACGTTGGTGCCACTCAGGCCACGAAATGGGGCAGTGGTGAGCATGCCATGCAGGGCATGTCCAAACTCATGAAATACGGTTTGCACCTCATCCCAAGTGAGCAGCGATGGCGTATCGCCTGAGGGAGGCGTCATGCTAGCCACATTGAAGATGATGGGGCGAACGGTGTCGCCTTTGTAGCAATATTCGCTTTGGAATTCACTCATCCAAGCGCCCTGAGCCTTAGTAGCACGGGGGAAGTAGTCGGTCATAAACACGGCTAGATGCTTGCCATTCTCGTCTTTCACGTCATAGACCTTGACCTCTGGGTTATATTTTGGTGCATCAGGCATCTCGGTGAAGGTGAGACCATACAGCTTGTTGGCAATAAAGAAGATACCATTTTGCACGACGCTATCGAGGCAGAAGTAAGGGCGAACATCGTCTTCGCTAAAGTTGAATTTCTCCTTTTTTACCTTTTCGGCATAGTAGTAGTAATCCCAGCGGTCTAGCTTGATGCTATCACCGTGAGCATCGGCGTATGCTTGCATGTCAGCGACTTCTTCTTCAACCTTCTTGATAGCAGGACGCCATAGCTGCATGAGCAACCCTTCGGCATTGGCCACCGTGTGGGCCATATAGGGGTCGATAGCATAGTCGGCAAAGGTCTTGAAGCCTAGCAAACGAGCCTTTTGCTGGCGTAGCTTAATGAGTCCATTGATGTTGGCAGTGTTGTCCCACTGGTCACCATGGCTAGCTGTGCTAGTGTAGGTCTCATACATCTGTTTGCGTAGGTCGCGGTTGTCGGCATATGTGAGTACAGCCAAGCGGGTGGCACCTGTTGCGGTGAATGCCCATTTGCCGCCTTGGTTTTTCTTTTCCTTGGCGAGGGCTGCAGCTGCATCCTTGGTAGCTTGAGGCAGTCCGCTGAGGTCTTCTTCTTTGTCCACCCAAATCACGCAGTTGTCCATGTCGTGCATCACGTTGTTGGTGAACTTGAGCGACAGAGCTGCCATCTGCTTGTTGATATCCTTGAGGGTGTCCTTTTGCTGAGGTGTTAATAGGGCACCATTGCGTACAAAGCGTTTGTAATACTTGTCGGTGAGACGTTTTTGCACTGGGTCAAGCTGTAGCTTGTCGGCGTTGTCCTGCACATATTTCACCTTTTGAAATAGCGAGTCGTTCATAAACATAGCATCACTTTGTGCAGTCATCTTGGGTTGCAACTTCTCAGCGAGTTGTTGCATCTCAGGAGTGTTGTCGCTCGACGAGAGTGCAAAAAACACATATTGAACCCTATTGAGAATCTCGCCACTGTTGTCGAGTGCTAGGATTGTGTTGTCGAAGTTTGGCTCGGCTGCATTTTTGATAATCGAGTCGATTTCAGCATTTTGCTGCTCAATGCCAGCATCGAGAGCAGGCTCATAGTCGGCATAGCTGATTTTGTCGAATGGTGGAATCTGGTAAGGTGTCGTGTACTCCGACAAGAATGGGTTGCTACTCTTGTCGTTGGCTCCTTTGTTACCCTGGCAGCTTGTGAAACACATCAAGCCTGCAAAGGCTAAAGTTGTGAATAACATCTTCTTTTTCATGTCGTTACAATTTTAATGGGTTTAACGGTTCATGTTATAATAAATATGATGATAAAATTAAAAAGATAGTCCAATCAGTCCACCGTGCGATGTCGAGATGCGTTAAATAGCTTTTCTCGCTCTTCATCGGTGAGGGCACTATAGCCCGAAGCCTTGATTTTGTCAAGGATGGCATCTAGTTCTGCCTCGTTGATGCCTGTGGGATTGGTAGCGGTGGCATTGCTAGTGGTCTCTGGCTCGTGTAGGGCTTCACCTTCGATGGGCCTACCAATGGTGGGCCGATGAGCAAACAGCCCTTTTATTGAGCTATACAGGCCATCAATAGCCGCATTGAGTGGACGAGTGATGTCGCTGCCTTGTCGCATGCGCCATGCAAACGCTAGACCCACTAATGCCCCGCCGAGGTGGGCAATATGTCCACCCGCATTACCGCTATCGATACCTAGCAAGTCGATAGCAATGGTGACAAGGGCCACCCACTTGAGTGATACCTCGCCCAAGAATAGTAACCCAATCTTGTAGTCGGGCGCATAGACTGCCGTAGCCACCACGATGGCAATCACAGCTGCTGAGGCCCCTAACAGGTAGCCTTGTTGGCCATTAAATGCTGGCAACAAGTTGTAGAGTAGCACATACAATGCTGCTCCGCCCCAGCCTCCTAGCAGATACAATCCCACTAGCTGCTTAGACGAGAAGTATTCCATAAATATGCGCCCTAGCCAATAGAGCCATAGCATGTTGAATAGGATGTGAAGCACATCATAGTGGGTGAACATATAGGTCACCACCGTCCACAGACGGCGCACGAGCAACTGGGGAGCTGACGGTAACTCTAGCCACTGCAACCAAAGGTTGCCGTCAGCACCTATCATCAAGCCCACTAGTGCGGCTGCCCTCACCACCACCAACACGCCAATGTTGATATAGATGAGGCGCATCAGCATCGAAGCCTCTCGATAGCCACGCTTGATATCGTCAATAATAGCCATTGCCCTTGCCTATCACGCCTTTGTGTTTCCAGTATATAATCAGCACAGCGCCAAATAGCATGCCTCCTAGATGGGCAAAGTGAGCCACACTGCTCATCGTGCCCGAGATGCCAAATAGTAACTCGATAGCGCCATAGCCTAGCACCATCCATTTGGCCTTGATGGGGAAGGGGAAGGGAATGATATACATCGGCATATTGGGAAATATCATAGCGAATGCTAGCAAGATGCCAAACACAGCCCCCGAAGCACCCACTGTGAGCAGGCTGTTGTAGAACTCGTTGAGTGTGAATGCCGCTTGCCCACTCTCTATCATGGCTATCACTTGGCTGGCAGTAGCCCCAGCAGGTGCCGTCACCGACCCTAGCAAGATGCTCTGCCAAGTGAAGTGCCACACTAGCTCTTGCACGATAGCTGCTCCAATGCCGCAAGTGATGTAATAGAACAGATAGCGCTTGCCACCCAACACACGCTCTAGGGTCACACCAAACATCCATAGCGAGAACATGTTGAAAAACAAGTGCGCTATCCCGTGGGTGTCGTGCATAAACATATAGGTCACCAACTGAGCCGCATTGAATTCGCTCCCTCGCCAATAGTGCAAGCCAAGCAACGCTTGCAGGTCTATGACTCCCACTTTGCGTAGCACAATAGTGGCTAGCCACAATATCAAGTTGATGATGAGCAGGTGCAGGGTCACAGGTGTGATAGCACCCAATATCGAGTTGTTTCGTTGATAAGGCATAACGCTGTGTATCTAGGTTTGATAAATCGTCACAAAATTACTTAAAAACACACAATCTATCGTTATTTTGGACGCAAAATAACCTGTTTTCATAGTTTTTGTGACACTTATTGTGATTTTTTTTTGGTTTTTTTTGCCAAACACGTTGTTTTGCTTATATTTGCGAAAAATTTTAGATTAATTTCAATTTTCATTAACCTATTTTTATACTCAAAACACAATTATGAACAAAACGGAATTAGTACAAGCAATTGCCGAAAAAGCTAACTTAAACAAGGCTCAGGCTAAGGCTGCTCTCGATGCAACGCTAGAGGCAGTGGGTGGTGCTCTCAAGGCTGGTGACAAGGTGTCGCTTATCGGATTTGGTACATTGGCTGTGGTTGAGAAGAGTGCCCGCGAAGGCATCAACCCCAGAACTAAGGAGAAAATCCAAATCCCAGCCAAGAAGGTTATCAAGTTCAAAGCTGGTGCCGATTTGGTGAACAATGTGAAATAACACGACTTTCTCTCCCCGCTAGCGGCTATTGCCGCTAACCATCAACGTTTACAGTCTGCTACACTTTCGATTGCAATCAATCAGATTGATGTGGCAGACTGCTATTTTACACTTGCTAATCAATTAATTGAACAAGCAATCTATCTATATGATGATGGCATATGTCCGTGATCCACTATCGTTGCCCATTCAGCGGGCTAAAGATGCCGAATAGGTTGGCGTCTATCTTGTCGCACACCTTTTGAAAGTCCTCGGGCTTGTCACCAAACTTCACTTCATCGCCATTGATAATCACCAGATTGCCTGTATATCCGCCAATCCAATCTTCGTAGCGCTTGTTCAACCCCTCTAGGTAGTCCAATCGCATCGTTTGCTCATAGTCGCGACCACGTTTCTGGATTTGGGCTACCAGATTAGGGATGGTAGAACGAATATAAATCATCAAGTCGGGTTTCTTCACCAGCGACATCATCAAATCAAACAGGTCGCGATAGTTGTTAAAGTCGCGGTCGCTCATCAAGCCCTGGCCGTGTAGGTTGGGGGCAAAGATGCAAGCATCCTCATAGATGGTGCGGTCTTGGATGATGTTTTGGTCGCTATTGGCAATTTCTACTACCTCCTTAAATCGCTTGTTCAGGAAGTAGATTTGCAGATTAAACGACCACCGCGCCATGTCGGCATAGAAGTCTTCTAGATAAGGGTTGTTATCTACTGGCTCAAATCGTGGACTCCATCCATAGTGGTTGGCAAGCATCGTAGTGAGCGTTGTCTTACCACTGCCAATGTTTCCTGATACTGCTATGTGCATATTGATAAGTAGTTTTGATGTTAATATTCTAATTGCTAGGTTAATTTAATGGGCCAAATAGGCCAAACAGCGTGCCGTCAATCCTGTCAATCACTTGTGCTAGATGCGCTGCGTTGTGCTCAAAGTCGATGTTATCTACATCGATAATCACTTTGCGACCTTGATATTTGTTGAGGACAAAATCCTCATAGCGCGCATTCAAGTTCGATAGATACTGTAGCGACATCCCTTGCTCATAGTCGCGACCCCGCTTGCGGATGTTATCAACCAGGTGGGCAACCGACGAGCGCAGGTAGATCATCAAGTCGGGCAGGCGTACAATCTTCATCATCTGTTCAAACAGCTCCATATAGGTTTCAAAATCACGGTCGCTCAGGTTGCCCATATCGTGATTGTTGGCGGTGAAGATATACACACCCTCATAGATGCTACGGTCTTGCACGATGGTCTGCTGGCTAGCATTGATGTTGATGACGTCCTTGAGCCGCTGCTTCAAGAAAAACACCTCTAGTGCAAACGACCACCGCTTGATGTCCTTGTAGTAGTCCTCTAGATACGGGTTATCTACCACTGGTTCCATGAATGGCTCCCACCCATAGTGCTTGGCAAGCAATGCCGCCAGCGTGGATTTACCGCTCCCTATGTTTCCTGCTATCACAATGTGCATAGTTGCTCGGTTGATGAATCTTTTCGCTCGATAAACTTCACTGATAAATGGCTGTCGATTTTTTACAGACCTACAAAGTTAAGCAAAAATTGTGCTAGGGTCATAGCGAGTACTCAAAAAAATTATTAACAACCTCGCCACTGTGTGCCCGATAATGCTTACCTTTGCGCACAGATTAGCTCTTGCTGCTCATGGTTGTGTGTGCCTCAAGGGCGAGTCCAACATTTATCAATTCAACCCAATATTCAATGATGAAACACCACATTACGCTACTTATCGCCTTGATGGCTATCCTCATGTTGACCCTCAACGCTTGTGCCAAAGAAGAGCTCGAGGGGGTGCAAGTGTTCCACTATGAGGTGTCGTGTAGCAACAGCGACCTCAAGAGCGAGTACAATGCCGTGCTCAAACAACACATTAGCGGAGACAATACTTATACCGACACCGACCTCGATGCCCCCATCAAGGCCGACTGCGATGCGCTGTATGCCTCCCATGCCAAAATTGAGAAATATCAGACGATGGCAAGCTGCACGGTCACTGTCAAGCGTCGTTATGTTTCTGCTCTCGAGGGGGCAGGTACCGTCACCCTTGCCACCTATGCCTATCCCATCAAGTGACTAGGGGCGGCAACGGGGTGATCATGCCCAGGGGCGGTCTCAACCACGATGCTTGCCCAATCAGCGAAAATTGGCTACTTTTGTGGCTCAATAAACCCGAATTTAAACAAAAACATAATAAAATAAAATCAAGATTAAGATGAAGAAATTAGTGTTAAGTGTGGCACTATGTGCTGCAGCAATGAGTGTGATGGCACAAAGCAATTTTACCCCTATGAGCGTGACTTCAATGGCAGTGGCAAGTACCCCTGACGATGATGACGAAGACGAGGTGAGTGAGCTCGAGGGCAAAACTGCTCCCAATTTCACACTAATGGACATCAATGGCAGGCAACTATCATTGAGCCAATTTCGTGGCAAGTGGGTGGTGTTAGACTTCTGGGGCACATGGTGTGGATGGTGCGTCAAGGGCATCCCCACGATGAAGAAATATTATGCTCGCTACAAGGACAAACTGCAAATCATCGGCATCGACTGTGAGGAATCTAAGGACGATTGGAAAGCAGGCGTGCAAGAATATGAATTGCCTTGGGCAAATGTCTATAGCACGGGTGAAGGGGCTGGTGACCCACAAGTGTCCTACCAAGTGAATGCTTATCCCACCAAGGTCATCATCTCTCCTAATGGCGTTGTCAAAAAGGTGGTAGAAGGTGAGAATGAGGAGTTCTACAAATATCTAGATTCTGTACTCAAATAATTTTTCTATCTTCCAAAAAAGAAACGCATAACTCGCTAACAACTATGACCAAAACACAATGCTTGATTATCGGTTCTGGCCCAGCAGGCTACACAAGTGCTATCTATCTCACCCGCGCTGGCGTCGATAGCCTACTCATCGAGGGTCTGCAACAGGGCGGACAACTGACCCAGACCACCACTGTTGAGAACTATCCAGGCTTTCCCGAAGGCATCGATGGTTATCAATTGATGGAGAACATGCGACAGCAGGCTAAAAACCTAGGCGCCAATTTGCAGCAAGGCTTGGTGACGGCTCTCGACACCTCGTCGCGCCCCATGGTGGCTACCCTTGATGGTGGTGAGCAGGTGGTGGCCGATGCAGTGATTGTTGCCACAGGAGCTACGGCCAAATATCTGGGTTTGCCCGACGAAACCAAATATGCAGGGCAAGGTGTGTCGGCATGCGCTACGTGCGATGGCTTTTTTTATCGCAAAAAAGTGGTAGCCGTGGTGGGTGGTGGTGACACCGCTTGTGAGGAGGCTGATTACCTAAGCCATCTTGCAAGTAAGGTATATATGATTGTGCGCAAGCCCTATCTGCGGGCTAGCGAGGCCATGCAACGCCGAGTGAAAGAGCGCGCGAACATCGAGATACTGTTCAACACCAACACTGTGGGTCTCTTTGGAGAGCATGGTGTGGAGGGCGCACATCTGTTGCAAAACAAGGGTACCGACCAGGAGCGACAGCTAGACATTGCCATTGACGGATTTTTCCTCGCTATTGGTCATCGCCCCAATACCGAATTTCTAGGTGGGCAGGTGCAACTCGATGAGCAAGGCTACATCGTCACCGATGGTCACACCACTGCCACGAGTGTGAAGGGCGTGTTTGCTGCGGGTGATGTTGCTGACCCTCGCTACCGCCAAGCTGTGGCTGCTGCAGCGGGTGGTTGCCGTGCCGCTATCGATGTCAAGGAGTATCTCGCTTCTCTTGCTAGTGAATGAGATGTGCCAAATTTCTACAAAATCATTGCTACGGCCAAAAAAATCATCAAAACCACTTGCTAGTAAAAAATGTATTAGTAATTTCGCATTATCGATTGGATGGGACTCAATAAAATCTATCCGAAAAAACAAATTGTGATATGATATACAGATTTGCTGTAGGCTCCGAAGAAGCCGAAAATTTCAAACTCCAAATCGCTATTGATAGCGAAGATACGTTTTTACGACTGCGTAACGTGATACTAGAGGCCACTGGGTATGATAAGCAGCAGATGGACTCGTTCTATGTGTGTGACGAGGACTGGAACAAAGAGAAAGAAGTAACCTATGTGGATATGGGTAGCGATAGCGATGAGGACATTTGGCTCATGGAGGATACTCGTCTCGATGAACTCATTGACGAGGAAGGGCAACGACTCAAATTTGTGTTCGATTATATGACCGAGCGCAACTTCTTCATCAAGCTCAAGCAAGTGATTCCAGGCAAGACGTTGCACGACCCCTTGTGTGAGCGCAAAGAGGGTACTCCCCCCAAGGAGGTGCAAGACCCAGACACGTCGTTGTTGGCTGCGCAGGTCAAAATCCCCGATGCCAACAGCATCGAAGAATTAGATGCCGCTTTCTATGGCGAGGATGCATACAACGAGGACGAGATTATCGACTTTGACGAGGTGACGGGTGAAGACCTATAGTCGGCATCGTTGCATAGCTCTCGATGTTAGCACTTTTACGCAAGGCGTGTTCCCACAACCAGATGGGGACACGCCTTACTGATAACTATAAATCTATAGACCAATATGAGGCTAGCGCAAATCTATGCGTTGCAGCACGACGACGATGCTGCCGCGCTTGTCGAGTAGTGCCATCTCGTTGCTGTTCACGCGCTTGCACATCACAGTTTGCTCCAAGGCTAGCAACAATGCGGTCTCGATGTGGATGTCGTCGCACCGATGCTCGGTAGAGTGCAGGTCCTCAAATTGGATAGCCATATCCTTGCTAGGGTCAAGCGTAATCACGCCATTGATGATGTTGCAGCCCGTGTTGCCGTGGATGGTCTGCAAGTCGGCATCAATCACCACGCGGGCTTGATGGTGGCTGACGTTGGTGCTATTAATTTCCTTGACCAGCCATGCCCCGTTGAGCGCGTCGAGGTTGTGGCGCTTGAGCACCATCACCACGCGCCCCTTGCCGTCGAGCAGGTGCAGGTATTGGGCATTGTATTGGGTCATGAGCGAGTAGGCTTTCACCTCCGTTAGCGCCTTGATGATGGTGCGCTCGCTGGTGATGTTGCGGCAGTCGCGGCCAGTGGTCGTCAGGTCGTGGAACGTAATTTCCTTGTCTTGCAAAGTGAACTTTCCATTGAGTGTGTTGCAGCCAGTGTTGCCATACACCTTGTTGCCACCAGCAAAGTCTAGATACAAGTATGCACGGTCCATGGTGAGCACCGTTTTTTTGCGAATAGTGGTCATATCCCACTCCCCATATAGCTGGGTGGGCGCATCGGTGACAGTGATTTCTCGCATAGGTTGCTCGGGTGCTACCGACTCTACGCTCACTGTGCGTTTGTCATATTTTTTATCTTTCTTTTTACGGGCATCGAGCGTAGCTGGTGTGAGCACCAAGGCTAACAATAGGCTGATGATGATATAGCGTCTCATGATGGAGTTCATTAGGGTCTTAAATAAATGTCAAATTTCGGCATTTTTTGCCAATCTGCCAAATGGTGCCATGCTTTTAATAAAATTATAACATAATATGCAAAAAAATCACAACACCACGCGGTTGTAGTTGTGCCATCGCTACTTTTTTGGCTACCTTTGTAACCATCAAAAGTGACATTAAATATAATTGAGATGTGATGAAACACCTTTTCGGCTCTTCACTTCGCCTAGTGGCTGTGGCGCTCATTTTGCTGATTAGCCTAGCGGGGCAAGCGCAAATCAATCCCACACAGGTCATCAGCATCGGGCGCAATGCCCTCTATTTTGAGGACTATGTGTTGGCTATACAATATTTTAACCAAGTGATTAGGGCACGCCCCACAATGGCTGAGCCCTATTTCTATCGTGCTGTAGCCAAAATCAGCCTCGATGACTACCAAGGCGCTGAGCAAGATGCCTCGTTGGCCATCGAGCGCAATCCGTTCATTGTGGACGCCTACCAAGTGAGAGGTGTAGCGCGCCAGAACCAAGGTAAGTTTCAAGAGGCGATTAGCGACTATGAGCGTGGACTCGAGCTCATGCCTGAGGACAAGGTGATGCTCACCAATTGGGCGGTTTGCCACACCGCCCTCAAGCACTACGACCAAGCGGCTAAGGGCTACGAACGACTACTTAGGCTAGACCCCAGAAACGATCGGGGCTACTTAGGGATGGCTCACAACTATTTGCAGCAAGGCGACACCACGGCTGCCCTAGAGGCTATCAACCACAGCATCAGTTTATCGCGAAACAATGCAGGAGCCTACGCTATGCGCTCTGAGATTGCTACTCGGTACAATCACGACTTTCAAGCTGCTGTAGCCGATATGGATAGCGCCATCTTGCTCGAGCCTCATGAAGCTGGCTACTTCATCAACAGGGCTTATATGAGATATAATCTAGACGATTATTTTGGAGCGATGTCCGATTATGACTACGCCATCAAGCTGCAACCCACTTCGCTCGAAGCCCACTATAATCGTGCGCTATTGCGTGCTGAGGTGGGTGACTACAATCATGCTATTGACGATTTGGATTTTGTGCTCAAGGGTGACCCTAACAATTTCATGGCACTGTACAATCGTGCGATGCTTTACCTCCGCATCGGGCAATACAACAAGGCAGTGGCCGACTATACCGCTATCTTGAAGAAATATCCCAACTTTGAGGCTGGATATATGGCTCGTGGTGAGGCTAAGCGACGCATGGGCGATATGCGAGGTGGCAATGCCGACTATGACCATGCGATGGCGATTTTCAGACGCAACAAGACTCACGTATCTACCTTCAACCCTGCCGAAATTGAGGCTACGGCTGCTATCAAAAAGGCTGAGCAAAGGGCTGCTACTGGTGAGCAAGAGCCCGAGACGGCTGAGGAAATCATCAATCGCTACAACACGCTAGTGACTATTCCTGCCGACAATCCCGTCAAGCCCGAATATGCCAACCACCAGCGAGGACACGTGCAAAATGCTAATGTGGAAATCGAGCCTATCGCTCCGTTTATGCTCAGCTATTATGCTCCTGATAACTTATTGCAGCAAGGTGGCTCCTATTATATGAGAGAGATTGATGATGCCAACGACGCCCACCTGCTACCTGCCCGTCTCGTGTTGGCCATCGGGGACGCTCGGCTGAGCGAACAACAAATCAGCGAACGCTTTGCTAGCATAGAATACTACAACAGTCTGCTCGCTCAAGCCCAGCCCCGTGCTATCGACTATTTTGCTCGGGGTCTTGACCAACTGCAAGTGAAAAATCCTGCTGCTGCTATCGCCGATGCCTCGTTGGCTGCTTCGCTCAGCCCCAATATGGCGCTGGCCTATTTCTTACGCGCCAATGCCCGCTACATGCAGTATCGACTATCGCGTTCGGCAGAAGTTGCCACGCCTACCACTGCAGCCGATGCTAAGGTCGAGAGCATGCTGCACCAGCGCGAGGACCAAGCCACATTGGCTGCTACAGTAGCCGACCTGGACACGGTGATTAGCTTGTCACCCAAAAATGTATATGCCTATTTCGACAAAGCCGTCCTGCTCACGCTGCAAGGCAATATCACAGGCGCCATCAGTTGCTATAGCCAAGCCCTTGACATCAAGCCCGACCTCGGCGAGGCCTATTATAACCGTGGCCTGATGTATCTGCGCATGGGCAACAAGGCGCTTGGGGTTGCCGATTTGAGCAAAGCAGGCGAATTGGGCATCTTGCCTAGCTACAATGTGCTCAAGCGCATGAATCGTTAGTTCTCCCTCCTCGCGCTAGTGGTAGCTGAGTGGGTTAGTGCTCGATGAAGTGGGCGATATCGTCGAGCACATGGGTTGAGATGTGGCTAGGAATTTGATATTCGGTGGGGTTTGAGATTTCACCATCACCTGCTATGAATAGATGATTGAGCTTAGGGTAGCTCTTGCAGATGACCTGTGGCTTGCCCGATAGCGCTTGCTGCCAGATGTTGTAGTCGGTCATCCTCACTTGGTAGTCGCGCTCGCCTTGCAAAATCAGCATAGGCAATGAGAGGTGACTGGCAACGGCTACCTGCTGATAGTTTTGCATCTCGGTAGTGAAATATTGGGGCATCGATTGCTTGCTCTTGGCGATGAGTTGGCTCTTGTAGGCTTCGTCCATTCCAGACGGGGTCAAGAAGTTGATTTGTTCGGTGAGTAGGGTGCCGAAATCGCGTGCTGGGGCTGCTAGCATGACGATGCCCTGTAGCTGATGGCTATATAGTGAGCCAATCCAAGGGGCGAGCATTCCGCCTAGACTATGTCCCAGCAAATAGACTCGATGGCTGTAGCTGTGGGCAAGCGCAATGGCGCTGAGTGCATCGTCGAGCGTCTCGTCGTGGATGGTGAGGCCAGCAGTCGGTGGATAAACGTGGGTGCGCTTGTCATATCGCAAAGTGGCTATTCCACGCTGGGCTAATCCATGAGCTAGGTCGCGAAATGGGGTGTTGGCGCCCACCGTCTCATCTTTGTCGAGTGGGCCGCTGCCATGCACGAGCACCACGATGGGGTAGTCGGTGTGTTCAGCAGGCAGGCAAACAAGCGCAGGCAGGCGGATGCTGTCGCCTGTCTGCACAGTGTCGTTTTGCTCGTTATAGGGCGTGCTAGTGGCTACATCGCCACTCGACAATCCAGCAGCTTGGTGGTCAGTTACTTTTTTTTTACCATATCGGCAGGCACCATGTTGATGCCAAGCATATTGCCCACCCCGTCAAACACGATGAGGGTGCCTAGTTGCAGTCGCTCAAAGGTGGCAATCGTCACATAGGCCTTTTGCCCCATGATGTCTTGCACCTCCCACTCGCTATGCGACTGATATTTGCCTCCCATCGCTTCGGTTTGCGTGATAACCCCTCGCAACTGGTCGGCAGTGACCATCGACTTCACTTGGTCGGCCATGTGCATATAGATGCTATCGGCTTGGTCGGTCAGTAGCCATTGAAAGGCTTGCTCGGCCCGCATGATGTTGGGGTCGGTAGTCTGTGCGTTGCTAGCGATGCCCACCACTAGCCAAGCCACTAATGCTAATAACAATGTTCTCATCTCTCTCTCGTGTTGTTGCTGTTGATGATTTTCAATTTTCAGGGGTCGATTTGATCGGCTGTGGCTCATTGCAGGGTGCGCAAGGCGGCCTCCACCTTCTTCAGGCTACCTTCATTCTTCATCAGCACGCGGTGCTCGGCATCTAGCAGATAGAAGCAGGGTAGGCTAGGCAGGTCATAGAGCTCGTCATACTCGATGCGTCGGCTCAGGTTGAAGCCATTAATCATCATCGCGGGATAGGTGGTCTTGCGCCACAGGCTGCGATTGTCGTAGGGATAGACGGCTAGCACGATGAGCCTTTGCTCGCCCACCAGCTTGTTGATGATGTCGCTAGCGGCGATGCGCTCTTTCACCTCCTCGCACGACATGCAATCTGGGTTGTTGAAGTAGATGAGCACGCGGTCTGCATGCAGGTCCTTGAGATATAGCATCTTGTCGCCCGACGCTAGGGTTACATAATCAAAATCGGTAGCTACTTGGCCAATTTGGTTTTTCATGGCCCCAGCTAACAATAGGCGATGACGCTCTTTCTCGCTGGCACTCAGCACATAGTTTTCGGTAGCATGCTTGAGCACGGTGATATAGAGACCCTCGTTGTGCAACGTGTCGCCAGGGTCGCTGAAGCGCTGCTCAGCCAAGTCTAGCATCTTGCGATAGGCTTTGGGGTCCTTAGATAGTGCTTCCATCGTGGCGTTCATCAAAAACTCAGCACGGTCTTGTGGCAAGGTCACCACTTGTTGCAGATAGTCGTTATATTTCTCGGGGGCAGGTGCCATTTGGGCACTAGCCACACACCAGCTAGCGAGGGCTAGCAACGTGACAAATACTAATTTTTTCATTGTTGTTTCCATATTTTTGTGCAAATATAACTAACTTTGCGCGATTGAGCCGATAAAATCATGAAAAAAATCACAAAAACCAATGCTGCTCGTCTGCTCGACAAGGCGGGCGTGGCTTATGAACTGATACCCTATGAGGTGGATGAGAACAACTTGGGGGCTGAGCATCTGGCCCAGCAGATAGGCGAGGATGTGCATCGCGTGTTCAAGACGTTGGTGCTGCAAGGCGACCGCACGGGGCATCTGGTGTGTGTCATCCCTGGCTGCGACGAGGTGGACCTCAAGAAGGCGGCCAAGGTATCGGGCAACAAGAAGGTGGACCTTATCGCTATGCGCGAGCTATTGCCCACCACAGGCTATGTGCGTGGCGGTTGCTCGCCCGTGGGCATGAAGAAGCCTTTTCCCACCTACTTTCACCGTAGCTGCACCCACTATGACTACATCTATGTGAGTGCTGGCATGCGTGGCCTGCAACTGCGGGTGAATCCCCTCCAGCTGGTGGACTATGTGGGTGCTACGCTCGCCGACCTGACTGTGCAACCCGATAGCCCCGACGATGAGCGATGAATACATTTGGCCACCTCTATAGGCTCACCTCGTTTGGCGAGTCACACGGCCTCGCTATGGGGGGTGTGGTCGATGGCATGCCTGCTGGGGTCGCTATTGACCTGGCGCAGTTGCAACAGTTCGTGGCACGCCGTCGGCCCAATGCCCGCCACGAGGGCGACGAGGTGCAAGTGCTCTCGGGTCTCTATCAAGGCAAGACACTGGGCACTCCCATTGGTTTTGTGGTGCCCAACACCGATGCCCACAGCCAAGACTATGCTACTCTAGAACATCTCTATCGCCCCAATCATGCCGACCTCACCTATCAGCTCAAGTATGGCCACCGTGACCCACGAGGTGGCGGACGGGCATCAGCGCGCGAGACGGTGGCGCGTGTGGTGGCTGGCGGCCTGGCCCTGCAAGTGCTGAATCTGCTGGGCATCACCATCACTGCTACAGCCAGCTATGTGGGCGGCAGTAGCGACCACCACGACGATGGGCAGCCTGAAACCTATGGTGGCATCGTGGCTTGTCGCATCGAGGGCGTGCCCGTTGGGCTGGGTGAACCTGTGGCGGGCAAGCTACATGCCGAGCTAGCAGCAGCAATGATGAGCATCCCCGCGGCCCACGGCTTTGACTATGGGCTGGGGTGGGACTTCGCCTTCAGCCGAGGCAGTGCGGTGCTCGACACCTTTGTGCCCCGCCCCGACGGCACCATCGGCACTGCCACCAACCACAGCGGTGGCGTGCAGGGCGGCATCAGCAACGGCCAACCCATCACGCTGCGGGTGGCCTTTAAGCCTGTAGCCACCATCGTTGGTCGCGAGATAGCCACCGTTGACGACTGCGGCCAGCCCACTACCTTTGTGCCCCAGGGGAGACACGACATCCAGGTGGTGCAGCGTGCCCTGCCCATCGTCGAGGCAATGGCTGCGATGGTGATATTGGACCACTATTTGCTTAATCGTACTGCACGCCTATGAAAGAATATACCAATACCTATTACCTGTCGGCTGGCGAAGGAAATCCCGAGAACGAGCTGCCCTGGCCCCTGCTCGTGCAACGCATCATCGAGGTAGCTACAGCACACGCCAATGCGTGGGGCATGGGTCACGACACCCTCATCCGCGACCATCACTCATGGGTGCTCTCGCGGCTGACCGTCGAGGTGCAACGCATGCCCCGTGTCGATGAGCGCTATAGCCTCACCACTTGGATTGAGGACTACAACAGCGCCTTCTCGCAACGCAACATCGAGCTATACGATGGCAATGGCGTGACTATCGGCTATGCGCGCACCATTTGGATGGTTATCGACATGCGCACCCGCAAGCGAGCCGATATCACTCAGCTGAGCTACATGAGCCACTTGGTGAGCACGCGGCCTTGCCCCATCGATCCACCCACACGCCTGCGCGCGGTGGAGTGTGGCACATGCACCCACCGCTGGAGCGTGGGCTACACTGATTGCGATGCCAACCGCCATGTGAACACGGTGCGCTATCTCGAGCACGTAATGAACTGCTTCACCCTAGAGCGTTACGAGCGCCAGGTGGTGACTAGGCTAGAGTTGGCCTTTCTCAAAGAGACCCACTATGGCGCCACGCTGCAACTCACGCTCGATGATACTGACCCCAACGACTGTCGCCTCGCTATTAGCCAAGATGGTGCCGACCACGTTCGCGTGCGCCTGTGCTGGCGCAACCGTCTGCAAGGGAAACCACCTTCATGATGCCTGAAAAAAACAAGGTTGTCAAAATGGAGCACCCCTGAGCAATTGATGCTACCTTTGCCGTGTCGCTCGGCCTCATGCACTCGAGCGTGACAAGCGACACCATTAATCGACAGCAAACGTTATATTCATTTTCCGATATCATTCAAAAAAACATCAAGATCGATATGGCAACCTATTCAATCTCAGATTTACTCAAGGGCGCTCACACGATGGCTACTAGTGTGTTTGGTAAGCGCCAGGAATATCAACTGCAGTTCAATCACGAGGCCGATGGCTGCTGGTACGTGGACTTCCCTAACTGGCCTTTTGACCATCATAACCTTATGATGGTGGCTGGCGCCGATGAGCTGTGTGCTTGGTTCAGCGATGATGACCAATTCGCCCACGTCAGGGTGATACCATCGTCTTGCGAGCTCGACGACAAGCAGGGCTATGCCAAGTTGGTGCAAAAGCAGCATTCGCTCACGGGGGGCTCTATCTATCAGGTGACGGGACTGCCTGGCTTTGAGCGCGAAATCTGGCTGTGCCCCGTCACGCTGTTTGTGCTGGGTCGATATCCCAGATATCTCTATGTCAAGAAGTGCTGACCATCAACCGATGGCCCCCCACACTCCCTAGCACAATGATTACTCTGCGAGACCTATCCCACTACTTTGACCTCGAGGCTCAAGCGGCGACTCAGCGTTGGCAAACCACCATGGCGTTGCCGCTGGCAGAACGCATACGCAAGCGCAAGGCGATAGGGCAGGTGTATCTAGGCCCTAGCTATCAAGCAGTTTCCGATGAGGGTAATCTGCTATTGCAGCTCAAAGTCGCAGGTGCCAATCTCTCAGATTTCAAAGAGGGCGAACGCCTAGTGCTACATCAGGGTGACCCCACCTCAGGCATCAAGTGCACTCTGTGGCGATATCAAGGTGATGATGCTACAATCATCATCGAGGTGTTTCCTCGCAATGTGCCTCATCTAGACTCATGGTGTGATGTGCCACTAGTGCTCGATAGCGATTTGGTGGATATGCGTGAATATATCTATCGCCCCTTTGTGAACTCACTCACCCCGACGCATCAAGCTTTCAGCTGGCTCAGATGCCAACCCAAGCCCCATTTCGTAGCCGTTGATAGTCTGGCAGTCGAGGTCAAGCGTATGGCTCAGCAGCTAGCCCTTGACTTGCTGCCCAGCCAACGCGAAGCTATCGTGCGCGCACTTGCAGCCCAAGACTATTATCTGGTGCAAGGACCTCCTGGCACGGGCAAAACGCTGGTGCTGGCATTGATTATGCTCGCTGAGATGACCTATTGGGGGCCACTGGACTGTGAAGTTAGGCGGTTTTTTTGTTTTTTTACGCGTGTAGAAAAGTGAGAAAATGGGAAATGTGCGAGTAAGCGAGCGCGATGAAAACTTGTTTTTTATTGCCAACCAAGCGCAAATTATGTAAATTTGCAGTCATAGCCGCCTTATAATATAAATATATTGGTAAGGGTAGCTAAATGTTGGGGTAATCGCATGTGATGCCCGTCACTATTATTTCTATTCTATCAAGCAGACCAAGAAGATGAACAAGCGAATATTGTTAATGAGCATTGTGGTATGGCTCGTGGCAGCCATAGCATCGGCCGAGGTGGTCAAACTAGCTATCTTGAGCGA
>Ga0181612_172708_pt1 | contig 26522 bp, 12 predicted proteins | sample HoacroProtozoa21_FD_119630 | JGI IMG/M metagenome (GOLD analysis project Ga0181612, IMG submission 119630) | Hoatzin crop microbial communities from Cojedes, Venezuel. Combined Assembly of Gp0051906, Gp0051904, Gp0051908
CTGTAGGATTTCGACCTAGAAATGCTTGCTAGCACTATCTCCCCAAAAAATACTTGTCAAAGTGCAAATCAGCTCACCAAAGACATCCTTCTGAGCCTTTTCATAAAGCTGACCCAGAAAGATGCATCAGATCTTAGGGGAAAGTCAACCTGCCACCCTCTGCCCACGCGGTGGATTGTTTCAAAGTGCCGAGATCTAGAATCTGCTGCTTATGAACACAACATAATCTAAACTATATTACTAGACAAAAAAAATATGTAATTTATCTGTCACACATGTGAACATATTCCCTACCCCTCCACACACACTCCCAACATCCAATACCACGTCAACTCTTCTCCAAAACCTAAGAAGCCAACTGAACCATACTGCACAGCTCTAACAATACACACAGAGGAGCGACAGGCCCGTAACAACACATTATCCAAGTAAGAGGGCACACATACACAAATAAACATGGTATAACAAGTGGAACAGCCAGGTTTTTAAAGCAGAGGAGAAATTTGCAGTCAAAATTTCTGTTTTGTTACTGTAATCAAAGATCAGAGTAAGTTCAATGGAAATATACACGAATGAAGAAACTTTTTTGGAACGGAACACAGAAAATCACGTGTAATACTCTGGAGGAACTCTCTTGCCACGTTGGTAAATTACTGCAAATCTTCCCTCATGGCACCACCCTGGAATAAGGCCAAAGTAATTTACTGCTGGCAAAGCTTTACCTTGCCCTGAAACCTCCGGCCTGACATTTAAACTTCTGGATAGCAACTATGCACGAACAAATCACTCCCTTCCCAGCCACACACAAAAAATATTTTTCATTCTTTGAAACGGAAAGTCACTCCTATTAGTCCATACAGAGCATGAAGGTCAATAAACTACCATCACATTTTCCATAAAAAAACCTCTTCTGAAGTTCAGTGGGAATTGAGCAGCAGGAATAATAACAGTACTTGCACTTATGATCTCAAGTATCTGTATCAACTGCATTTTTCAGAAAGATCATCACAGATTTATTAAACTGTGTCAGACAGCACCACAAATACTGGTCTCCAGGCTCCACTGGGAGATAAATATAATGATCCAAAAGATGTTAGATGATTTTATTTTCTGCAGCAGTGGTGCAAAAAAACTTTCGGACAAGCAGACCACTGTAAACCCTCACTTGGATGGTGTGATGGTGTAATGCTGTAACGCTTTCCCTGACTGGATTCTCCCAAATTCTTCCTGTTTACACCATAAGTAAGTATCCTTGGTATTGCCTCTGTACTGGGCAGGAAAAAAATAACATCAGGAAAGCAGAAGAATAAAAGCTAGAACAGGGAAAGCAGTAGTGCCACTACAGCCAAAGGAGTTTTTCTTTCTGGTTTCCATAGAAGTTCACTTGACCTTGGCTTCAAGTGCTATAAAATATTAAGGCTTAGGAAAATAACTTCAACTAATTGAATAAAATGTGATTTTACCCAGAGACATGAAACTGATCTAGTCCAAGTAACTTTGAAAAGATTTTCACCAAAAGAGACAGGAGTCAACTATTACCCAAAACTCATCATACACCCAAAACGAGGTGTTCCTTTGCACCCTGAAATACTAAGATCATTTTCAGAGATATTTCCAAAACCTATGTTTACTATTGAACAGGAATATTGTAATTTCTATGTAACGTCGGGTACTGGAGGACTAAAATCAAATTTTAATTTTGACAAAAAAATGTGGAGTTTTATTGTTTACAAGGTTCCAGGGATATGTCACTGCTTTTTCGTAACAAGTACGCAAATCCCAAACTGGCTGATAATGTATTTATTTCAGAATTTAATAGCACAAATCGATAAGACTGAAAACCGATAGCTCCTAACTACTGCACAATATAATCTAGGAAAGATATGTATTACATTATATCTCAGGTTTAATCCTCCAGATTCTGATCTTCGAAAGTTAATTCTGCTGCAATGAAACCAAACTTTCTGAAACAATGCATGCACAGTATGTGAAAGAGAAATGTTTACACTGCACATATTGAGAAAACAAATTGACAAGTCCAGTAGAGTGCAATCTACAGCTATTCACTCTTAACAGGTAAGGAAGATTAATGAAAGCTAGATAGACGTATTTTTGCAAATACTAAATAATACAGTATCTACATGAACTTTCAAAGGTGTAGATTCTAGTCAGCAGTGTGGAAAAAATTTACTTCACAGCCCAATATTTTTTAATGGACTAAAGCTATTGAACCACATAAACATGAGCTCATTTTTTCCTATATATTAGATCTTTCTCTGTGCACTCCATCTTCCACAGTTTGCATCTCTGGCCTCACCACTATAATTGTATATGCAAATAATTTTATGGATATGAACAGTTCCCCTAAGCTCAGAAGTATTATTCATAGATATAAACTCAAGCATGCATATACACACACACATTTTTGAAATATAAACAGACTGGAAGTTCCAGAACATGATTTTCATTGTACTAGTTGTTGGTATGGTTGGTACTTAATAAAAAACACATGTAAGAACATAGCTGTATTTAATAATATCCTTTCTGTAACAATTTAGAGTTGTGAGTCTGAAGCCAAACACAATTATGTTGTCTACCTTATACTTTTATTTTTAACGGAATATTCTTTTACTGAGATCAGTTACTTTCATGTGAGTAAAGAATACCATGTACAAAAAAGCTAACCTATATCTAAAAATACTGAGATGAAATAATCCATCTTTTCTAAAGTAATCTGTTCTAACATTTCATTGTCCTCATTCTCAAAAGAATGCTTTTTAATTCACATGTGAATTTGTGTGGTTTTATTCCAGTTTTTTGATTCTCATGCCATCCTTTATGTTTTAACAGTCACAGACTTCAAGCGTAGCACTTTTCTATCCAATAAATACTGAAAGATGTTGGTAGAAAAATGTCCATTCAACGATGATCTAACAGTCAGTGTGTATAAATTTTAAATTCATGTGATTAACTACTATTCTAAAGCACTGTTTTTCTTATGAATTTCAGAGTACCATACAAGATGTTCCACAAAAGTCTATGCTGCTACCTTTATAAAATAAACACATCATTCCTTCAAAATATTAACAAAAAAGTCTCATGACAGAGAGATGTGTTCCATGTAACCTTTCTGACTGGCATTAATTACCCTCCTCCTTCTAAATCTTGTTTAAATCAGTTATCAATTTCCTTTATTTTACCTTGGGTTGTTAACGGGGGGGTTGGAACTAGATGATCTTTAAGGACTCTTCCAACCCTTACCGTTCTATGATTCTATGATTATTAAAATCAATCAATCTACAGCTACACGGGTCATTGCAATTCTCCTATGGAATGCTGATTCAACTTTCGCACTCTTTTAGCTTCTAGAACACCCTTAGTGTCCATATTTCAGTGGACATAGCTCATTTAGTCTACGGTTCAGTTTTGGTCCTTTGGGCTCCGTTGCCTTCTAGGCTCCAGAGCCTCAAGAGAACAATTAGTTTGGTTTTCCTCTTCTTCAGTCCCCTCACAGGATACCATAGCTCTTCAGTAACTTCCAATTATAGAATTTGTGCAAACTTAAAAACTTAATGTTTATGTAGCAAGACTGACAAAATTACCTATATTGTCTTCTCTAATTTTTCTGATTTCCTGTTAGTTAACTTGAAAAATGCTAGTCATGTGGTAAAAACTAATGCAAACTTCAGCTGTTCCTTTAGACTGACTGAATTTTTTTCAGAATATTATTCCGAGACTCATTTTATGAGGCAAATCACCAAAGTATCAAATTCTTAACATAGTTAACACTGAGTAAGATCAAAAGTTTCTAGTGTCTCTTTCTTCCTGTATGTCTTTAGAAGAGCTACAATTAAAAAAAAAAAATAATCAGCTGCTAATTTCCACTAACTACTTCCCAGTTCTATGCAAGAAAAATCACCTTACTACCAGATTTCAATCTGGTATTAATCATAGTTCACTAAAACCTAATTAATTAGGAGGTTCTATCTAGAAAATGCATTTGAAAGTATGTTTTGGAGCTAAACCTCACACACACAAAGAAACAGTAACGAGTTCTAGTGGTCTGAAGGCGATTTTTACTTTCAAAAGATGTGTGAAGTACTGGCTCAGAAAATAGGTAGATATCCACTACTTAAAAACACACATGAAATTACTACCGACAGAGCTAAGATGCATGTGCATTGAAGCAAATCTTATGTACTTGTCATTCTCAAGACTACATAAAGAATGATCAATGTATTTATAACTTCTCTACAATAAATGATCCTTTTACTTCAGTACTTAGATCAGACTGAACAGGCAACACATTTCACCGTTTGCCCCAATTTCAAAATATCAATGACCAGAGTAAATGTATCCACTGAAAAATATGTCCCCAAACAGTTCTGTGGATATTCGAACTCTGTACTCTGACTAAAGATACCAGATACTCAAACCCCAACCTGTCCTAATTAGCTATACAGGCCAAAATTGGTCAGCCTTTAACATCCACAATCTATCCAGTCATGTTATCAAACACCTAATTTACAAATGAACTAGGGTCCTCGAGTCTCTCCCTGACTACTGATGTGTCGGTATCGCTGAGAATCAGCCTGCACAGAAGTTCAGAGCTCTCCCAGTGCCACCAGTCTAGAAGCCCAGGTTTCACAGCTGACCTGGCTTCCTCAAATCCAGGCCTGCTGGTTCTAGGCCATTTCTTTATTTCATAAGCTGTTTTCTTAATTTTCCCCAGGCTGAGGGAGGAGACACTCGGACCTCTCCCATCCTGAAGTCACAAACAACTCAGAGCCTGACAACAGCTTTCTGAATCTAAGTATCTATTCAAGCCCTAATACCGTAACAGAAACCTAGAGTGAAAGATATTACAACAATGTATTGAAGGAGGAGGCAAAAGATGTTGCATGAGTCTGCTTTACACAGACTCATAGTTAAAACCTCTTCCATTTTCTGGCTTACTATCTTGATCATATTTGGTGGGTGTCAGATTATAACTATGGCCTAAATAGCTGAACAAATAAAATCACGGCTCCATGAACAAATTAAACACCATTTAGTAGTTGACCTAAGAAGCTAAAGAAGCATGCTAAGGGCCATGTACATGCCTGTTACACTATGATATACTTACACTACGATGTATTTCACACTCTATGAATTGAAATATGATGAAAAAAAATATATATCTCCCTGCCTATTTTTATGCTGAGAACATCTGTTACCTGTATTCTGACTGTGGAATAACAATAGTAGAAAAAAATTACTAGAATGGACTTATGGCCATATCATTTCTTCTATAAATTAACATGAGGAAATGTCCTTTACAGCTTCTGCAGTGCACTCACTCCCCATACAATAAAGATTCAATATTCACCTACTGTTGTTTTACTGTGTAAGAAAGCATTAGTGGAACAATACCAAATTCTTCTATCTATGGCTATCCCTAGTATACACTCCTTCTTACCATTCAGTTCACATATTTGATTTGGCCTTCTAAAATAAAAGACAAAGATCTTCAGAAGTGCTGAGTGATCATTAGTTACACTGACATTCTTGAAAACAGCAGATATTCTTGTGAATAGTAGTTTGAAAAACTATGAAAACAAAGCAAATTGAATAAATATGGAGATCTATTATTCTTTGATACGTCTATCAACAAATACAACGATAGTTGAAAAGTCACAAGATAGATTAGAATGACTTGTTCTTGTATGAGCAGTATATTTGTAAAAAATGTAAAACATTCATTATATAGTTACAGCTCCAATTCTGCAATTTCAAAGAAAAAAAAAAAGCTGGAACCAAAGATGAACCTTTATTTAAAAGGTAGGAAATGTAACAAATTACTCACGTATCTTTCCTTAAACTGCATTTTTCTCTTAATCTCCATGCTACTTAGACATTAAGTAGCAATGGAACTTTCACAAAGACACTCCTTTGTAAGCAAATACTCTAAGTACCTGCATATTGACGCAATACGGGAATACTAACAATTATCACCCAGTATACTAATATTTGTCGCTTTCTTGAATGGCATTAGGTGACACACCTAGTTTGAATGTTAGTACTTTATTTTCTCTGAGAATACTATTTATAAGGTTTTTTAAGGACTGTGATCAACAATAGCAATGCAGATAAGTTCCAGATCTGTAAATTTCAAGTGCTTCATTTTAACACATTTGAGCACAGTCTGATTGACTTACCAAAACACTGAAAAACATGTTACAATTTGACCCACTCATGCTGAACTAAAAGGAGCTACGAAAAAAAAACCCCAACCTTTCCAGTGTGGAGCTCAATACAGAGACTGGAGATAAACAGTATTAAGGGGGCTAAGGATTTCCATCTAAAAGCATTAAAGAAACTTTTATGTCAGGATTTATTTTCAACTTAGTTGTCACACAGTACATACTAAAATCAAGAAAAAAAACAAACAAAAAACAAACAACCCCCCCCCAAACCTTTCTCATTGATCTGCATAGCAAACCTGAAAGAAACAGTACCTCAGCATTTCTTAGCCAAGTCTCCCTACTGGTATTTCATCCTCTTCCTCCCTTCTGCCAGCCGAGTCCTGCTGCTGCTTTGGCCCTCATCTTTCACCCCAGCATACCATACCCAGCAGCTTCACCTACTGATCCTAACGCAACCAGGGCAGACAGCTTCAGAGCGTAATGTGTGTTCCTCAAAGAACATCAGTGTGGAACACATACATTGTGAAAGTCTGTAGACTGAAAAAAAAAAAACAAGCAAGAAAGAAGTGTAGTGAAGCCTCTGGACCAAAACTTCGTTTGAACTCAAATGGTTTTAAAAAAAGAACGCTGACACCTCACTTCAGTAACAGATACTTAAATGAATTTCAAGCTCTCTCAGAGAGCTCAGCATTCACTGACTTTCAGGGTGAATCCTTATTTAAGTGGTTATTAGCAATTACCAATGGTAATTTTCAGTAAAAAAAAAAAAGGCAAAATTGAATTCAAGCTTTTGAACTAACACCACTGCCTGCCAGGAAGGTACTGCAGCAAGTGCTGCAAAAAAATTTGGAGACAGCTACCTGACTAAAGAAGAAAGTAATTTATAAAAATGAAGCAAACATGATCCTAAAGCACTAGCAAGCTCACTCAATCAGGGATCAAAAAGAATTTTAATTCCACATTAACCAACTTAAATCTGGAATGTTGGATACGTGCGTACTGCTTTCAGATCACCTACAGATCCATAAGAGGTTTGATGCAGAAAAGATTTCGAAAACAATTTCAAACAACAAATGAACTTGAGAAAATAAGGGTTAGAAGTAACACATGAACAGAAAAATTTCCTGCATTCAGGAAATTACAATGAACATTAATCAGTCATTTACAGAATGAAACACATTAAAATATTCTCAGTATTATACCTGAATTTTGTATTAACCACTTACATCATGCAATTTTAACTGATTCCAGCTGCTACTTCATAAGCACTTTTAAGATTAATGAGTGAACTTAACACCAAATGTTTTAAGAGTACCCAAATCTAGTACAGAAGCTTGAGAACTCACATCCCTTTAGTCATTTGCCAGGAGATCTGGATTAAATTCCCTCCTTTGCAACTCTGTGAAGTTTTATTCATCTCCCCATACTTCACTTCAGTAAAAAAAGAGATCATTTTTGTTTTCCCCTGCTGTTGGATTATCTTGCCTCTCTGGGTAGAATTTTCAAAGGCACAAAGGCCAATCAGGAAAAGCACCTTCAACAGAAATGCAGTTAACACCTTTCTGTACCTGTACCTTTGAAAATCTCCTTCATGTTTGAAGTGCTGTATAATCAGACTCAGAATTCGCACTAATCTGAAACCATTATATCATCATCAATACTAAATTATGCAAGTCATCCGTTTGTTTTAAAATTAAATACTCTGATGGAGGAGACCCAAGATAGTCTTAAAATGTTAATTCATGATGCAAAAGCAACGATCCAGAGGATGCTCTGGCTAATTAACAAGCTCTAGTCTCAGAACTGGAATGATAATACTAATGAAAACACTGACACAGATTTCATGAAATTCCAAAGATCCTTGCTCAGCTTGTGGTCCGTAGGAAACAGAGGGGGAAGGAACAAAATATATCTAGTGAAAAAAATCATAAACAACTGAGTTAATACAGTTAGAAATGTTGATACAGGCAAATATTTTACAGGTCAATACAAGTAAACATGCCGGTATAGTGACATAGCTAGTTCCTCAACTCAAAAGAGGGATATCCGAGGCAGCGTGTCTCACAGAGAAGTGAGGGGCATATCGCTACTCTCTTCAGAAAGCAACACACGGCCCTGTTGCCACAAGCAAGTGCTTGCTAACAGCTTCCGCCACGACGGACATAGTGCAATTCTTCCAGGACAACATGAGAACAACACGGACGTGACAAATTACCACATAAGGTTTTCAGGATTTCCAGAAGAGCCTAGGATCTGTGATCATGCTGTCTCAGATTTAGAGACTACCTAAATATTTCTGCATTTTGCTTGGTAGTCCTTCAGCACAATTAGAATAATTGGAGGGTATTTTACTCAATAACAATGGGATTCAGTTAACTTACCTCAGCAGTTAATTACCAAGGACCACGCAGTACTCACTGAAGTAAAAAATACTTTAAAAAATAGGCTCTATGTCAGAGAGTGTTTGGGGGCAAAAAAGCACACTCTGTCGGAAATCCAGACTTTTGTAGTGACACAATAACCCCAAATCTCTCTCTCGTTTTATGCCCATCAGCGAGGCTCCACTGCTCCTCATATAATTCGTCTCCATGTGCACTAGTTTACAGGAAATCAGAATAAGGACCAAAATATTTAAACTAAAGACTAAGGCAGAGTGTGTTCTTTGTGGAGCATAAACACATTGCCCCAATTAAAGGTCATGTACGAGCTCTCCTCCTTTCACTCAGTGCTATAGCTCTCTTTTTAAAAGGTCACAGGTAGGCTGTAAGTTAAGTTCTAAGAATATTTTGCCTTGAGCTACAGCATTACTTAATATAAGCAGCGCTGCACAAGTGTCTAACTGTAAATCTGCATGAAAGAATGCTGCACAGTACTTGTGCCTGCTTTGATGGGGAAGTACAGGATGTCAGAAAGAAGAAATCATCATAGAAGTTACGATTATTTGTTTATCACTTTCTTTAAAAAAGGTATTAAACACTACAGCATCAAGCTCAGATGTCAGCAGGCCTACAAACTACTTCAGGAACCCTAGAACGAGCAGATGCTGCCAGAACAAGAGCAAGACATCCCAGCAAAGTAGGCAAAGGTGAATTTTGCCACCTTAATGAGTCTCTCTTCACCCTTAGGGCTGCAAAACTGAATTCATGGAGTACATAAGAAATTACAAAGTAAGGATGAGCTCTCCAGGTCACCCCTCTGATTAAAACAAATAATCTGTGTGTTAGGGGAGAACAATTAACTTCCCCCATGTACCAAGGGAAGCACTGGCAAAGGGCCACCCCAACATTATCTCGCCAACCATCTGCCTTCTTCCTTTGTGCCTTAAGACAGCCTTATATCTTCCTTCATCTTCAGGACAAACATGTTTCACTCCATAGCAACAGCAATGAAGTAGTGAAACACTCTGCCCTGCATTCCCAGACACTATGTAGACAAATCAACTTCTACCAACAAGCACTGTGCTTGCATTCATTTAGCCTGACCCTGTCAGATAATAACAATGCTATTATTCTGTTTCATTTTGCAAGAATCAGATTTTGAGACTTGTAAAAAGAAAAGAAAGAAAAGAAAAAGAAAATAGACAAAGAAATCGGGTGTTCATATGGATACCTCTCCTACCTGACACTTGCAGAAACAGTTAAAAGAAAAAAAAATAGGGAAGTGTGTAGGTGGTGCCAGTCAGCAATACACATGTGTATGGCATCAATACAAAGGTCAAGAATGAACAACATGTAAGACTATATGCTAATATTCTCTTTCCAGCAAAAAATGCTGCCACATGCACTTGTCAGAACTGTTGAACTGATCAATTCTGCACATAATCATTTAAGTCATTAAAATATGCCTGATAGCCCTAACTGGACTGCCCTGCTATGATTTTAAAATTGTGTGTGTTGATTATCTACCACTTAGGATTCTCCATACCACTTTTCTAAAAGAGATGCTATTACACTTGTTTCCACCATGATAGTTCTTCTTAAGTCAACAAATTTGCCCACATCATTGACCTTCTCTGACTTCTGTCTCAACCATTCATGAAAAAAACAATAAAACATAATCACGAAGAAAAATTAAAACTAAGCATTTATGTACACCATTAGCAGGGTAAAAAGAAAGATGATTAGTATTGCAATTAATTCTAACATAGTGTAGATGATACTCATTTTAGCCGTCTCTTGAAACAAATGGATTTCTTTCATTACTCACAAGATAACTAGTGTCACCTGTCTCTGCTTAGCTGATACCAAAGACAACCAGTTTTTGATGAGCAGTATCAGATGCCTTCAGTAGCTCTGTCAACACAAATGTAATGCTCTTTTCACGGAGAATAGAAGCCGTACTTTTTAGTGCTGAAGTAGAAAACTCTGTCGTTCTTAGAGGGAAATAAATCAGAAGTCAAGACCCAATTCTCTTCTGTCTTATAACAGTATAAATCAGGGAAAATATACTTAAATCACTAGGGTTACAGGCTTTTATAGAAATACAAGTGAAACTAGAATACCATCCTCAACCTTTTCTCCATTATCAGAACAATAAGATTGAAAACACCCACAACTGCAAACACAAAGGCATTTTGCAGAATAAGTGAGATATGCCCCACAATTGTGAAACTAACATCTTGGGACTAGTATTTTCAAAAAGATCTAAGGAGTATCAAAAGGAAAACTGAGATTTACACATGGGTGAGAATTAAAAAAAAAGTTTTACAAAGAAATTCAAATTAAGAGAGAAGGCATTTGGATGAGATGTGCTGTTCTCAGATTAATTAAGCTCAGTTTATTAAACTGTCTGTGGTTCCAGGTTCACTCACTAATCAGCTACTTTGATTTACACAGGTAAATTCCAAATACCCTTTGCTCTGAAGAGGCATTAAATCACTGGACAACCACTCAGGATGCCGTTTTTAACAGCAATACAAGCACACAATAAACAAAAGTGAAATACATATTTGTATTGTTTTTTTTTTCTGATTAGACTCTCTGTAGACTCATTTTGACTCTACATATAATTTTCAGCCATTTTAGCTCATTGTAAAATATTAGTTGAAGTGCAACGTGCCTGAAGTGGTAATCTTTGGCAAAACCAGTATTTAACAGAGACTTCGCTTGCTTGTCTGAGACACATCAATTAATCACAAACACAGAATTTCACACTAACGTTGAGCAAGACGTATCAATTCTCTGAAACTGATATTCATTCTATAAAGTGTATAATTTTCTTTCGTGCATAATGATCACTTTTGTTCAATACATAAAAGGGGTGTTGCAAAAAAGAATAAAGATCACCAGTGGAAGAAAGGGAAAAGAAAGATTAATCTTCAATCATGATGACTTCAATAGATGAAAAATACTTTCCAAATATTACTGTGATAGAAGACAAGCAGAGATCACCTGAGAAAGTGGCAGAATCTTGTAGACTGGAAGCTGAAACACATCAGAGAGCCTTATTTCTGCAGCAGGATGAGGAGATAGATCAAGTGATTGCTTGAAGTCCTTACCAGATCTTGGTTCTGTATCATCAAAGGTGCTTTACATATTCATTTGTATCTACATTTTACGTAATCACACCTTATGTTTGGAATCTGTAAAGTAAAATTCTAATTTCCTTTACAGAAAAAACAACAACAAACCAAGCAAACTACACCTTTGTGTTTCATATACAACAACTATCCATTAATTTACAAGGAGAAAAAGATTTCATGTGATTTTTTTTCCTCCTGCTCCCCAGAGCCCCAAAGAAGTGCCTACTGCAATATAATTGGTTCCAAAGCACCCTTGATTCTGAGCATTCAGTTCCATTTCAGCTGTGCAGGCAACTGTTTTACAAGCTTACTTGAAGATACTTTGTAAGTAAGATTTATGATACTTTTGTGGTGTTTGTAGTTAATTAAATGCTTTGAGTGACAACTGGAAATAACTACGGCTACTTGTTTTAAATAAAAATCTAATCATTACACAAAACTTGCTAAGTAGCAGCAAACAAAATGCAAATAATAAAAAACCCCATCCAAGACAATCTTTTTTTAAATAATAAATCTAAGATCAAATACGATGTTTTGTAATTAGCATGAAAGACATAAGTTTAAAAACATGATACTACGGTGGAGTTTGTGCACACTAGTTACCACGTCAGCCTATTCTATATAACATTATAGTCTCTTCTGTTCATAAATTATTACTTGGTAGACTACAGCTTTATCGTTTCAGAGTTAAAATGACCTTAAACAAATTTTCCTCTCATCCTAGTGCCAAGTTGAAAGAACAAAACAACTTTAAGTATTTTTATATTAATTTCTGTATGTTGCCTAATAGTATAAATTACTACTTTTCTAGTGAATTTCAACCTCCTTAATTTTTTGACAGAAGTATGAAATAAAAATGTGATAAACTTAAAGTATTTAAAAAAGTACACTTGACATTTGTCCACTTCATGACATAAACTTTAAAAGCAATTTGAGTATTCCTGAGATTTCAGAACAGATATTTATTCAATAACTATTAGTGCTAGAAAATCTAGATAAACTAAGGATCACTTTGCCACCAATGTTTAGACAACTATTTGGACTTCAGATCTCATTAACCACAATTAGTAGGTGATCTTGAAAAGTCTAGGTAGCCAGAATGTAGCAAATCCCTTCCTTGACCGTCACAGACACTGGTAACACATGAAACAGCAGGAGGACCACCTAAATCTCTATTCACGCTTGAGTTCTTTATTAATCTTAATAACAAACAATGTTTTCCATTCAGACACCAAGTGCAACTGTTTTCTAGGAGTGCTGAAAAGCCTACAGAAAAAAAAAATCAACACCAATAAATTAGAACGTGATCTACAGCTTTTAAAAAATCTTTACAACTAAAATTAAATGTGATCATTCTCACGTTAGAGGAAAAAAAATGAACATGTTAAAACTGAGAAGCAGCTAGTTTCCAGCTTGACTTTTTTCTTTGGTGTTTATTTTTAGAAGAAAAACCCTCCTTCTAAGAAGGGTTACTATGACTGTTTCCCAGTCGGGCTCAGGTCAATGCTTTCACGTCAGTTACTGTCTTAAGTGTTCTACAGATATATTTTTACTCTTCCTGGGAGAAACAGCTTAACAAAAAAATCCCAGTAAAACCTCATATCTTCCCAGACTTCTACAAATCCATTGCTCTTTCCACTCCTCTGACTTCTCAATATGTGACCTGGTTAGGATCACATGAAATAGCATATAATTTTACTATACAAAATACTGGTAAATCTCTAAAAGTCACAGTGCTTCATAAAATAAACATATTCCTGCTTGTCTAAAGAATAATCACAGCTAGAAGACATACTGAGATGGAGTTAGTAATGGTCTGTCAAAAAACACTTTAAAGCTTCCCATGCTCAGAACATGAGGTTAGCACACTTAAAAAGGTCGTATCTTACTACCAAATAACAACGGCATCTAATATTTTCGGCCAGGTTAATTATCTATCACATTACTTAAAATATTTCACCTTTTTTGTTATATTACTAATAAATGGTCTGCTTTCACTATTCAGATGCATTTTTTTCCACATTGATTTGCAAACTAGAAAGTGTGTTGTGCTGCACAGAATTTTTATTATTTTTGTGTCACATGCAAAAGTAAGGAACATGTGGCTGTAACCATTAAGAGCCAAATGACACAACATAGTCTTAATTCTCATTTCATTTTATACTAATCTCTTGTAGACTCTGATTTAAAGATACCTGCTTTTTTTTTCTGGTTATTTTACCACACACTTCATTTTTGCACAGGCATTTGTGCTATTTGTGTTGAATAGCTTATAGCTATTAAGTCCATTTCATTCAACAACATGGTTAATAATGACTCAAAAAAACCCAGTGAGAATCTTTTCAATGATTTGTGTTTAGGAAAAAAAATTAAAATATCCAGAGCTGTCAATCTATTATCTTTCATAAGAACTAGAAACTTACTTTTAAACTTTCTAAATGAAAGGTTTTGTATCACTAAGAAAACATCTTTCTGTAATCACAAAAAAGTCAGTTCTGAAGGGAAATACCTAGGAGCAACAAAGATTAAAAGAAGCAAAGGAATATTTAGACAGAACTGAAGTGATCTTTTCTAACACTGTAGTCTGAATAAAGTCTCCGGAAGAAAAAAAATCATTCCATTATGTAGTACAGCTTATTACATTAGACAGTTTTAATCAGATAGGACAACAGAAGCCTAGAACCAAAGTCCGTTCTACAGCAGGTAAGAAATTACTGAAATCTTCCATGCTCTAGCACTACATTTAAAGATAAAAAAATGTAAAGATTTCTTCAATTTTATCTACAAAGGCTATCAAAGTTCACAATTAGATTTCAAAACAAAACTGAAGAAAATATATATCATTTATGCTTCTAGCCGAAGAACTTAATATCTTAATTTTGTAAAGACAGGAAGGACACGGAAGCAGAAAGCTTGATCCATTAGAAACAAAGGACTTTGGGCAGATCTCCAGGAAGATCACAGCACACAAACTAGTTCACTTGCATTCTTCCTTGCTAACCAACCTTTTTCCTCACGGTTAACAATAATAGCATTTTCATAACATAAAAATGTATCAGTAGGTTTAAATGATTCCCCACTGTCTGAATCAGTATTTATCTATTAAAATTGTTTCATTTGGAGGAAGAGTGAAGAAATAAGCAAGAGTGGACAAAGCAATATTTTATCAAAATAAAAGCATCGTTAGCATATGCAAAGTACCTGCTGCAACTCCAAAATCAAATCCGTCACTAAATGAAACTTTGCTTTTCACACTGAAGAAGCAGCATCTTAATGAATTTAATAGAGCTGGCAATGAAGTATTGTCTGTATTAACAGCATCCTTTTAATGTAACTTACGAACTCCTGAGACAGGAGTTCACAGCATAAACTTGTGATCCTCAAGAGATTTTTTTGATTTTCAACACAAATATTAAAAGTAACACCAGCAATCAATTATAACACTAAAAGCAGTAATAGGTAAAGACTAAAAATTCATGGGGAAGCTATAATCTTGTGTTATATGGCATACGACAAGCAATTCAAACAGTATTTTAATGCTTTTTCTCTTCTTTACAACCTACTGATATATGAGGCTTGGAGATCCATTATTAAATGCTGAGAGTAAAACAAAACAAATGAGAAACACAGAAGTTGGAAGAAGCGAATCAATGCTGACATTAAGGTAACAGTAAGCATCTATACAGAAGTTTATCTCTGGTTCTACTTCAAAAAGAAAAAATAGTTTTATGTCAGAAACACCACCTTTAAATGTAAAGATGTTTTATTCTTTTTACTCTATTAACAGAAACAAATACTGATAGCATGGAACAGTACTTGGTGCAGTCATTTTTAATGCTCAGCTCCTTCTCCAATAGCTTTAAATGGCTCTTTTCCTTAGGAGAAAGGAGCAGTAAATTTTCTCGAGTTCAACAATAACAGCAGACCTGGAGTCTGATAAGTGATGGCCATACAATCAGTTAAAAGAAAACAGCAATTAATTTATGTTTCATAATAACTTTTTTCCTTGTGAAATGTTAATTATAGAAAAATTCATTAATGGCCTTATTTAGAGAGAATGAATGCCAGCATCAAACAAACCCAATTTACCAATGACACTCCGCCAACAAATCATGATTCACTAACTGAGCAAGTGAATTAACAATCATTTTCCTTACAAAATAATACTAGGCAAAAATATAACTTGGCAGTATTTCCCTCTTGTTAATGTGGACACTAATTAGCATAGTTATATAAAAAAGATTTGAATTAAACGTGTCAAGGTCTCAGAATTGTTTGAATTCCTCTTTGCTTAATTAATCCAAATATTTAAATTAGTTTCTTCAAGTAATTTGGTGTTTCAACCTGAATCCCACTGAATCCCACTGACAGGCACATAAAATTATTATTTGCAGACTGCTTATGTAGCTTCCTTTTAAAACCTGCAACTAAAATAAAGATGTAATCCCTTTACATAAAACATCTTTAAGAAATCATGGTCTCTGTTAATTAGCCAAGCACATATCCTATTCTCTAACTGACCACCAAACCTCACGTAGCAGACAACTCATCAGATTTGTGATTTTTCTTTTTACTGGTAAGTCTACAATATTCATACAAACTACATTTCAGCTAAAACTTCTTCCCTACTTTTCCCACAGTTTCCAGAAATTACGAAAAAATGTGTTTTGGAAGCTGCAGTGATTAGCAGGTGTCCAAAATTTTATTTTAGAAAAGCCAAATATTTACAGCACAGAAGGTAAATGTTGCATGCATTTTCCCTATCTTAGTTTGCCATTTCTCCACAGTTCTCTTTAAGCTATGGTCCTTGTAGCATTCATGGAGTGCTCCATATTTAGTGTGCTTTTTACTCGAGTTTTCTGTCACGGGACGAACTACAGATTTTCATTGTTTTCCCTAGAATCCTAACATTTAACCTTTGTAGGCATTTGCAACAAATGTTAATTGTCCCTAGTAAAACATCCTTCCTCTGTTTTGCTGAGATGGAGTGTCCACAATGTTAGCACAACAGTGAGCACTGAACAAAACCCAACTCTGTCCTTAGTGCAAATGGTGAGCAGATCTGTCTCCCTCTCCTCAAAACAGTGTTTCAACACCATTTAGCAATAGGAAGAAATTATGCAAGCCAGTCTCTTTTGTTATGGTCTAAAAATGGAAGTTTGACGCGGTATCTTTCACGTATCCATAAATTCCTGAAAGTTTTTACCTAACTAAACAAGACTGGCTATTTTCTCTTTTCGTTTTAAAGCAGATTGATGTTATTAACTCTAAATTCCTGTTTCACCTTCTTTTCTGTTCTAACAAACCTAATTTCAGAGAATGTGATTCAGAGAAAATAGGTGATTCTTAGAAATTAAAATGATCCTTGTCTCTCACTGGACTTATTAAGCACTTCTTTTCAACCCGCACCTGTTAACATGACCTCCTGTGAACGGACTCACTCTTGAAGACGAGATGAGCTCCAAAAAGTCACACCTTCGCCCATTTGCACTATCATAATTTCTAGGTAATCTGTAGTTACATTGTCTTCTTGGCCAAGTGTTGGAGGTAATATCAATTTTCTTTCTAAGCAGATCAGTCCCAGAGAAAATCTTCCTGTACCCATGGGAACAAATGAAGGTCTGTGCTGGGCTGTTCCATCACTGTCAACATACTTGACATGAATTCAGATATCTAGCCAGCATTTGGAAGCAATAACTGCTATAAATCTTTTTAACGTCACAAACCTTATGACAGTTGCATTAATTATAAATAATACTATCCTACAAAAAATAAAACTATACAGATTACCTCGCATGCATTTTGTTCTTTTCTTTTTAAACCGGTCTTCAGGGTAAACATGCAGAATGGATACAATGTCAATAATAAAGCCTTAGCCACTAAAGAATCTGAGGTGAGATGGAGGGTGCTTACTGGAAGAAAAAAAAAATGAAGTTCTAGTCCTGTTTTACTGGCTGTTAACTAATTAACTGATGCAAGGCAGGACTGCTAAGAGAGGCTATATCTGTACTACTGGATGGGATACAATTGCTATTACAACAAAACTACAAAATATTACATCACACCCAAATACACCACAGAAATAAAGCAGAAGCGAAAAAGAGACTTTCTTTGCTTTCTCTCCAAAATAGAAGGCATGACTGTAACACTCTTAGTAATGGTGTTTATTAGATTAAAAGAATCAAACCTTATTAAAGTGATAAACAGATAATAAAGAAAGTGTCTTCTGCACAGCTCCAGACAGTTTACAGACCACTGCCACTGGTCATATTGTGAAGTCAAAGAAACAGAACTAGAAAAAACCAAATAGCTCAAGGACCTAGTGTAATAAATTTATTCCTTTCAATGGAAAATACCTGTTTTCATGGAGCTAGGACTTCAGACACCAATAGGCTAGTAATAGGCTAGCAACCTATCAGAATAGTATTTTTTACAAATACTGTAGCTAAAACTTACAATAAAATTTTAATCGACGTATCCATAACACCTGTAGACTCATATATAGCAACATAAATAACCTTCCATAAATAACAGCCTTTTTTTTCCCTGAAAAGAAATTATTTTGCATTTTATTTTTCACATTATTTACACAGAATAAACCAGATCCTTTCCATGAGAAAATTACCACCTGATCACTGAACAGAAGTTGGTAGAACATTGCTAAGAAGCAATTTGACTGACACAATTTTACTTAGCTGGATAACAATTGCCAAGCAAGATCAGATTTAAACGCCATTTAATTCAAGATGCTACTTTGAGCAGTGTTCAGTACCAAATGCTTTAAAGGCAATGCAAAGAAACATCAGAATATCCTAATGAGTATTAGCTTGGCAAATTTATGGAAAAAATCACATCTAAAAAGCATATTTTAAGAAAGACAGATTGAACTCCATTTTATACATATAGCTTTAAACTGTTTTTATCATTTAGAATGTGCCTTATAATATTTTCAATTCATTTTAAATATTAATAGATTCAGTAACCTCAGAAACAGTAGTAAGGTCATTAGTTTAAAGCCTACGCGCACTTACACCAGCATGACTACAGAACATTCTGACTGTAGGCCAGTTACAAAGGCGAAGCTGAGCACTGAACCTGATATAGCTATTTTAGACAGTATTTATTATAGTCAGAGTAATACTCTCTCTGTGTGTCACGTCTGGTAAATATACAGGTTTAAATGCAAATTGAGAAACAGTCTGGAAAGATCAGATTAGGAAGAGAAAAATGTGCTTTGTGCTAAAGAATAATAAACATATGACTTTAAAGATGCCAAAAGGTGAAAAAGCTGCAGGGCATGTAAGTATAGTGAGACTTGGTATAATGAGCTGTTGAGATAAGTTCTCCTTTCCAACCTCTTTAATACACCTTGCAATTTTTTAAATAAAAAAATTAACCTCCTTACTTAGTAAAAACAGTTCCTGTATATTTGCGAGGTCAAAATGCTTAAACAAAGCAACCTTCACCTATAGTTATGTAAAACCAATCAGCATCAAGGGGGTTAACCACATAACCTCATAAACCACAGGTGAAAGAAAATATTTTATTTCTAACCTCAGCTGCCAGTTCCTGAAGAGAAGGGGATGCAACAGGGTGTAAAGTTGAGTTGCCTCTGACTGGGTTATGGAGGCTAACATAAGCCACAACATTTCTTTGAAGAACTCTCTTGAGATCCTACAACACAAGCAGAGCAATGGTTATTACTACGCAACATTATAATAAAGACTTGTTTTGTTCTTTCAGTTCCTTCTAGGGAAAAACTGCACCCTACGTTTTTGTCCTCTGATTTTCTAAGTATTACTTAACTACTGCTTCTTACAATATGCTGTTAAGAACTTCAAAGGGTATTTCACACGTCATCTCAACAAAATGCAAACAGGCCTGGGAGGAATTAAAAATGACTACACTTGTAAGGCCAAAAATGAAAACATTACATACTGTGAAACAACGTGATGGCCTTTTAAACTTAATGCCTGACAGAAGACAAACTTTAAAAGCAATCATTATCAATAGTTAAACATACTCAAATTTTTAGAGACCAAATTCAGATTTGAATTGCATTGATTTGAATTACCCAGTGTTTTCATTTTATTATTTTTAAACTACAAAAATAGTACGTACATAGTGTTTCAATTATTATCTCTTTTTGAAAAAGATCCCTTTTGCCTTCTCAATAATGAGTTACTCTTTACATGAAGTGCTCTTTATATCGAACAGAAGAGGTGTAATGCAATTACACCTGATGTAAAGCTGTCTTGAAGTGGAACTAAACAAATTTTGCTTCCAGCCCGGATCTTTTCAATTTGATTTTTTCACCCCTTCTTGTTTTTGAAGAATAATCATGTTGGAAGTGTGAAACTTCAATGAGAGCTAGCCACTTCTCACACATGATAAAAAACAATTAACTCTTCATTTTGTCTACTGGTTTAATTCAGCAGCCATGAACCTCTCTGCTAGCTATGCCTTTAATTTGTCAACTGAAGTCCACTATAACCATACATGGTCAACAATACTTGGATGAGGTATTTTCTTTCAATAAGCTGATTTCTATTCTGTTGAAAGTAAGAGCCCAAGGAATTGTCTGTGACATATTGTATCTAACTCCTTAGTACAAATACGTGAAAAGTGAATCAGCACTAGCCATGGAGACATTGAAATGTTTATGTAATTAATATAAACCATAGTGCAGTTCTCTTTTTCTCATTCAGTGTGCTCCTCATTCAGTTCTCCCCTCACTAAATCTATTCAATTAAAAATTAGTAACTGTTGAACCCCCAAGAAGGAGAAAAAGCCCTCTAGAGCTACTCCTGCGCCTAGGTCTTTATTGAGGTTTCCCACCCCTCCACCAAACTCTGGCAACGTCCTCTTTTACAGCCCACTGCTGAATTAGGGAGGGGAATCGGCTCAAAAAGGTGCTGTATATGCAGCCTCCACAGCTACGGAAACAACTTGCCATCACATTATTGCACATGCGCTGTTCCACAGGAACTGCCTCTATAGATGTTTTCACTGCGTTTGCTAGAGAGTACATGAATGTACACAGACAGATATCACAGACCAGTTAACGAACCACAATTTCAATGTGGTAATTTCATATTGTTTTCATGCTTTCAACAAAAGTAATTATAACTGCAATAAGTCCTTCTAAAATAATTTTACCTCCGCCCATTCATATGAACCAATATTCCCAAAAGATGTTCCTCCCCATGAGCAGAACACAATGGTCCGCTCAGGTCTCCAGCCTCTCTTAACCTTCAACATCAAGGCTTGTATAAACGCTGTGATGATAGCAGTGCTACTGGCCCATTCTTGTCCGCCATAACTATTCAGACTGTTGTGATGACTACCAATGATGACGTATCTGTCTGAAATGTGAAAAAAAAGACAGACAACCAAATCTTATTTCTTCTGGATACTATCATTAAAAGAATTTAAAAAAACCCGAAAAGATTAACAGTATTAGTAGTCTGTAATGTCATTAATACAACACAACGCCGTCAACAAAAATTTATATGATCATGTGCAAGACGACCATAAATACATAAAACTGTGAATACTACTTAAAAGTGAACTAACAAATAAATACATGTCATTTAACCCCTGTGTCCTTGCCTTCATTGTTTGCTTATTATTTTCCCTTCTTACAAATCTGACATATACCATTTTTACAGTCAGGACTTTGTCATATAGATAATCTAATAAAGTTCCATGCTCACATTAGAGTGTTATGACAACCCATCAATGAATAAGCAGGAAACTCTACCTTCAATACATATTAGTGTCCAAAAAAGAAAATAAAAGATGTGGTAGTACAATGAGAAACATAGAGAAAATACACAAAATATTAGTACTCCCTCACCTGGAAGCCTGTGTTCAGTGCACCACCCTATCTCAAAAAAGACATTGCAGAAACAGCAGTTGAGAAGCTGGTGACCAGAACGGTTATATATCAGGACTTGGACTTCCATGTAAGGAGACATTGAAAAGACCTGGGTTGCAGGTTTAGAGAGGAGACATGACAGAGGAACAGAGATAACGAATGATACAGAAATGGTTAAGTCAGACCTAGTAATTTTGATGATAGTGGAAGAAAGTATTTTATAAAATGAAAAGCAAGAAGTTTCAACCTGAAATAACATGCCTATGGTTATTGAGAAAAAAACTCACATTTTTTTTTTCAGAGAAATTAAATGAAATCTCCATTTCTTGAAGCTTAATATATAATCTAAATACTAACTCACTAGTGTAAAGAACCTTACGTTATTCCAAAAGGATGATGTGGTATGAAACAACATGAATGACTAATGTGAGTGATGGGTGTCAAGAAGTCTAAGCAGAGTTACGCCAAATGACTTATTAAACTATTACACCTTCTGTGTGAGATGAATTCACAACTGAAGCCTCTTTGAAGGATTGCTTACTGGTTGTGTTCTGATACTTAGTGAAGCCTCTTTCTGGTCCTGATCTAGACTTTTAAAAGTGCTCTTTCTGTACTTCAGGATATAAATACAGAACAGCAGAATAGTTATCAAGTGATGCCAAATCCACAAAAATCTCTGGGCGTCGTTTGGGTTCCAAAAACTGGAAAAAGTTCTGGTTTTCTGGCAGTATTCTTTCTGCATCCAAGGGGATTCATTCTTCACTGTTGTCAGTACACTGGAGTGTAGCAACTCATAGGTGGCAAAATGCCCACATTTTATATCACTTATAAAATTAAGTATCTACTCCTTCGTAGTATTTTTTTGTATTGACCGCTGCCTAGAAACAATTTTAACTGAACACTAACGTACTTTGATTACAAACCCATTCTCTATCAAACTGGACTTTTACCCGTTTTGTCCACAAAAATACATGGCACTGTTATTTTATAAGGAATCAAAAATTCTTTACAGAGGATCTCTTATGTACCTGTAACACAACATTTTCAATCAACTGCTTGAGGGGTGTCTAGGTATGTAGATTAAAATTTCTTTCTAAAAGCAGATATGCAAAATGTAAATTTAAGTGTACACAGTAATTTAACAAAATCTAAATCACATAATTTTGCAGCTTGTGCGTTGCATCATGAGATGTTTAATTATAGGTTGCACTGACAGTGAAAAATCATAGGATTTTCAACTCACTCAATGTTAGGAACTAGGAACAGAAATGAATGGCCTTACAGGCTCCTAGGTTCCTAGAGGAAGTGCCACTAACACAGGGTGATCAGACAAGATCAGTGTTTGCTCGGAATTATCATCTCTGTTCAGTCTGTGAACAGTGTATGTGAAGTGGAGTGGAAAGAGACCTTATGTAAAATAGTATAGGATATTTTGATGGAGAAGACAGCTACAAGCAGCAACTTATCGTAGGAGATGCCAGCTGAATAAACAGGGGTAAAACATAACAGCTGGTGCCTCCTTTGAAGTTCTTCATCTTCGCACATCTCTCCCTCTTGAACAGAGGCAATACTTTGAAGCAAATGACTACAGGAAAAGCATAGGAGAAAGGATGGTCATGCTTACAGAGGCAGCAGCTGTCCTTTCTCATAGTCATTTGCTGAAGCATGTAGAGAAAGAGATCACATGGTAAGAAAAAAGAGAGAGGACAGACTACAGATAGAGAAAAAAATATCCATCAGATATTTTTGAAAATGATAATATGGGATAGTGTTCAGGGTACTGATGGGCTGGACAACAATTTATACTGTCTTCTCTTGTTATACGTCCCATTGTCAACCATATCCAATAGAGAGAAAATCAGTGTTCTGGTTTCCAGGTTTTAAAAGGCTACCATCATATTTCCTCTGCTTCTAGGTCTTATAATATCTTGGTTGGATTTCAGACGCTCAGTGTTATTCCTCAGGTCAAATGTCAGATAAGATCACCATTACATAGATGTGGTTGTCTGTGTATGTGCTCGGAGGCCTTTAAGAAAAAAATAAAAAAATCCACCCTTGGTGATGCTCTGCAGTCTTTCATTAAGCACTGAAGATAAGTTTTGCTTTCTTCCTGCATTTCTGGGAACATAAAGGTGAATATTTCAGGTGTACGAAACTAGCAAAACTCCATCAAAACAACAGAGAATGAATGCCATGAAAACATCAAGTATTCATATTAGTTGACAGGGCATGGCTGGGCATGGCTGTAGTATCAACCAAGAAGAGTAGAGAAACAAATGAGGGTTTACCACTGACTGTACAAAATTTTATCCATGGTGCACTACATGCTGAACTTGTGCCTACACTAGAAGACAGTTGCTAGGGCCCTTGTTCAGCAAGACATTTACAGGACAAACTGTTGGCACCTGGGTAGTGCTATTGACTTCACTTGATTATATATCCTTAAAATCTTAAAGTTAAGCATATACTGACATACTCCTAAAAAGTAGCTTCTTACTAAGAATGCAATAATAAGATGGAAGATTCAGGTGCAGAGAAGATAAAGAATTTAATAAACAGAAACTGATGCATGCTTTTTATTATTTGTCTTGCTTCTGTCTCGCAATTCAGTAGTCAAGTATGTCTAAACATGGCAGTTTCTACCTTTCAAATTCCACAACAGCTATTTGCAAAACATTAGCAATAGCAGACTAATAACTTCAAATGAAATCCTTTACTGAAATTAAATTCACTGTGCTAATTGTTTTCCGTCTTGTTTAAAAAAAAAAAAATGTTCTGGTGAAAAGTACAGCATTCAGCACACACCAAACTGAGTAATTATTTCGCTAACGGGAATACACTCAAGTCTTCTCCACCTCCTTCGTTCCACCACTTAATATATGAAGTGACTGGCCCGCCTCCTAAGGGACTGTAGACAAATTTGCAGCCTTTCTCCTGAACCTAATAAAAGAGTATTCATCAAGGCAAATGTGATGATGTTTTGATGATGATGCCACCTATACATTAGGAACTGGTCTGCTGCACTAGGTAAGCAACCAGCAATAGTGTTCATTCTTGTTGCAGAAATCCTTCAGCTTTCAGGCAAATTCACTTGGAGCCAGAGTAAGCTCAAAACCATCTTCCTTCCTATGCTGTCCTGATTATTGTATTATCTACATCCAGCATCAAAGGAGGGAGGGGGTTTGTGGTTTATGTCACAGTTGCACTTAGCATCTCATTGTTTAATTCTTAGACATACAGAACAGTAATTATTATTCATAGACTTGTATAAAACTAGCTTAAGGCATGATTGTAACACAAAATAAGGTTGCGGCAAGTGTGATTAAGAACTTAGTCACAGGTTTTTGTACACTATAATCACATTTGATATTAGATTCTTAACTAAGCCAGAGACCACGCTGCCCTAACTCCTTGGTCTCAGTGAGACACTTGAATTATGCAGGGAAGATCTGGACTTGAAGCATAGAGTTTTATTTATCTCAAAAGTCTGCTAACACTAGAAAAAAAAAATCAAAACGTTTTTTAAAGTTGTATAGACAGCTTGCATATTAATTCAAATAATGCAGTACAGTACATCTTGAAATTAAAACCACCAACGTAGATAACTGGTCTAAAATAACAATATTCTCGATGGTCTATGTGTAATTCCTGCTTGTGGTGTAAAAATACGCTTAGTGTTAACTATAATATTCCCTTGGGCTTATTCTCTGTTTAACCCTTATGTTCTCTTTTGTCATTAATCATATCACAAAATGACTACAACAAAGGTGTTCTGCTTCCTCCACATTAGTGCATTATCTGGCAAAAAAGAACCCTGATTCCAGCTATCACTCCCAGCCATCATGAAACAAATAATCGATACAAACGATAACGGGTTACTTACCAGGAAATACAGTTCCTTTTAAATATCCAATAACATTAGAAATTGTCTTGTAAGTTGCGACTGACTGAATACTCAGACTGATTATTTTTTTTCCTGTTATAAAAAGAAAAAAAAGAAAAAGAAAAATAAAATGTTAAACTTATTTGTTCAGCCAAGAAATCTACAAGCTGCAGATATAAATTCCCCACACATAAAAAAAAACCAACAAAAAAAACAAAGGAAAAAAAATGTACTGAAGAGTGATCAGAGATTAAAACATGAAATTCTACATTATTTTCTTAGTCCCATTTTAGTAGTGGCGTTCAAAGCCAGAATCTCAAAAGAGATCTCTAATCCTTGAGTTAAAAGATCATTCAATTTGCCCAATAAATGCTGCCAGAATATAACAGAACAAAAAAATTTAGAAGAGTAGGATTTACATAATTCTATGATAAGAAATTTTTGCTTTTACAGGTTTTTCTCATGAAATCCTTCGCCCAGGTCAATCTTCCGGTAACATTCACAAAATTATACCTGGTTTATAATATACTATTCCTCTGGAGAAAAACCCCTATGCTAAATCAGATGGGAAAAGATAGACCTCTGCATCACTAATCACTTCGCCAGCACAGCCTTTGGTGAAACACTTGTGAACTTCTGCCAACGGAAAACAGCTTTTGTTGCCTTAGCTGGTATCAGCTGAGGAAATGATGTAATACAAAGGCAGAAAAATTCCAAAACCTGGCAATATAGAATGGACTTGCTAGTATTGTTATGTCAGTTGAGACTGTAACACAGAATAAAGCCAAAGAAAAGTAAATGTCTGTGTTAAGAAAGCTTAAAAAATTAACCGTCCTTTGCTGAAAATTACTGCCATTGCCTTCATCCCCCAGCTGGGACACACCAACCCCACAGGCTCCCGCGGACACACCAACCCCACCGGCTCCCGCGGACACACCAACCCCACCGGCTTCCATGGACACACCAACCCCACCGACTCCCGCGGACACACCAACCCCACTGGCTCCCGCGGACACACCAACCCCACAGATTCCTGCGGACACACCAACCCTA
>Ga0181612_150419_pt1 | contig 26517 bp, 15 predicted proteins | sample HoacroProtozoa21_FD_119630 | JGI IMG/M metagenome (GOLD analysis project Ga0181612, IMG submission 119630) | Hoatzin crop microbial communities from Cojedes, Venezuel. Combined Assembly of Gp0051906, Gp0051904, Gp0051908
CAGACACTTTTCAGTGGTGTCCTGCGACAGGACAAGTGGCAATGGGCACAAAATGAAGTTTAGGAAGTTCTGTCTGAACATGAGGAAGAACTTCTTCCCTCTGAGGGTGACAGATCACTGGAACAGGCTACCCAGGGAGGTTGTGGATTCTCCTTCTCTGGAGATATTCAAGACCCACCTGGACGAGGTCCTGTGCAGCCTGCTGTGGGTGACCCTGCTTCGGCTGGGTGATTGGACTAGATGACCCACAGAGGTCCCTTCCAACCCCTACTATTCTGTGATTCTGTGATACCTGATCTTAGTATCACTGTAAATAAAAATGCCCTTTCTGTGTCTTGCTGTGTTCCAGGAAAACAGTTAAGACTGCCCACAGCTTGTAAATGCAAAGTGAAACAAAATAAACATAAATAAACCCTTGTCCTCAAATGCGGGCACATAAAGAAATGAGACAGAATGAATGATCTAATGCAAAGTGAGGCATGGGAATGGAAAGGAAGAAAAGGTGAACAAAGTAGTACCTACAAATTACCATTTTTCAAAAGATTTTTGTTGAAAAACCTATTACCTGCCTTTAAAAAATGAGTACCCAACAAAACCCAGACAACTTTCCAAGCCTATAGAAACACCTACCTAGACAATGCCTCTTTCTAGTTATGGCCTTTCACACTAGTTTCAGACAAGAGTGATTGGATCATTCTCTGATGCATTCATCTGAGGAAAATTCAGTCAAGTTAAGAAGGCTTGGAGAAATTTTACACACCACCTAAATCCAATTGGAGCATTAATGTTAATACACTTAAACCCCATCCAAGTCTAATGTGCAAGATAAGCTGCATCCTCTGTTACCCTGCACACATTACTCAGTACCTTCTCAAAATGTCCATCTGCTATGTATATACTCCTGCTTAAAATTTAATTAAGTAATTGGCCCAGTCTTGTGTAGGTAATTGCTCTGTGCCCAAAATTCCCTTTGCAGTCAATGAGAGACCCATACAAAGAATGACTGCTTCAAGCTCTCAGGTTCAAAGTATTACGATAGTGGTATTATCAAAGGGACCACCAGTCTTTATTTAGAAACCACAGCCTTCATGTAATTTAAATACTTCCTTCCCGGTCACAGCTTGCTGATCCTTCTGATATAAACTGCACAGTAATGGAAAAGGAGAGACAGGAAGGGTCACGGTACATTATTACTGTTTTACTAAATTTATTGCATGCACTGTAGCACAGTAACAACTTAACATGGAGTGGCTTCAGATCCAGGAAACTTGGTGTGCCCCACAAACAGGAATCCAATCACCCTTATCTTAGTGCCCCCACTGGATGGTCCTCAGAGAGAGGCGTTCGTGCTAGGTTTACTTCAATTTGGTTTTAGGGGTCTGCTCATTGCTGGGCAACAAACACTTGATTTATAGGCAGAAAGTAAGATTTGCAATCGAGTCTTAAGGAAATCTGATGCCATTTTGAAAACTTGTTCACCAGCTTGATGACTCGATCAAGAGAAGGGAATGAGCTGAGGTTCTTTTCCAGTCTTGGTCCTCAGCCTCTGTCAATCTACAACTGATGAAACCAGACAGATTTAAAGCAGCCTCAGGAGCCCTGAGGTTTTCTCTTGGTATGTACATAGCAGAAATGGGGAACCAAAATGGGCCAAGTATATCACACATAGAATACACTTAGATATCCTGAGAACCAGCTGGACTTTAACCAGAAAGTCAATCCATCAGCAGGACAAAGCAGCAGTTAGTTGTGCTGTCACAAACCTCTGCAGGGCTTGAGATCCAAACCACTGTTTTGTGCAATTCACTTCCCTGTGTGGTTCCAAAATACTCCCCCTTTTCAGTCCTACGGTGAACATAACCACTAGAAGGCAATAATGGGATTATAGTATACATAATGATAGACACATCATGGTTGAAGGGAATGTTTTAAAAATCTCTGCTTGCTTTAAAATTCCCTGTTTTTTTAGTCGCACTTGTGAGGTTTCGTCTCCTTGCTCAAGGAAACCAGATTTATAGTACATAACATAAAAAACAAAACAAAACAAATCCCAAACTAAACAAAAAAAAAACCCTCTAAATCTCTAAATCCCAAACTCCTCCTACATAAGGAAAAGCTTTAATCTCATTGCTACAGGATAATCTGTAGTGATAAGCAGATGTTACACAACTCAGATGCTTTTCCATCATCACATGTATCAACTGATTGCTGCAGTTCAAAGGGGAAGACAGAAATACTTAAGAAAGGAAGTTCACAGATCAAATCCTCCAGCTTATCTGGTTGAAAGCTTGCCCTCAGAGTGGAGCTTTTTGAGTTCAGTTCTAAAATAAACACCAAGCCTTCAGTGTGACTTAATTTTCCATGTGATGCCTGAAGCTCTGCCACTGAAAAGCCCTCTGGCACATGGACATCATGACGCATGCTGTCATTCAACAGGGGAGAGAAATGATTCAGTTTAAACATCTAGGAATGAATGGCTTTGCTTCCACTGCAGATTCTGCATATACAGTAAATAGCTCAGGTCACTGTGAACGGACGATGCAACAAACAGAGCCGGCACCTGAGTAACTCCCAGAAAAACCTTAAGTAGCCAGCCTCGCAGTACTCTGTATGCTTTTGTCAGCTGGCATAAAAATCACACCTACAACCTCAGGGACTTGCACTAGTGCATCGTCACCTGCTGTACTGCAAAAATATAACAAATTATGTTTGTGAGCCAGTGGATCCTAGGAGGTCAGATTGTCCATCGGGCTGGTGAAGCTAAAACATAACAGTGCCTGTAATTAGCAGTACTGTAGACAGTGCTAACATCACACCTAGCTGTATTTGATCCCAGAACAACTAGGTACCACGGTGGAGTGAGTGGGGGGACTTCACACAAGTCGCTGCTGAGTCTCCTTAGTGCAGGATACAGAGATCATGTGTCATTCTGCCACAATTCCCTTTCCAGTGTACTACTTGGTATCTTAAAACAACGATAGGAAGATTTTCAAAGCAGAACAAAGGAGAGACAGTTGAGAGGTCTGAACACCAGCTCAGTATGAGCGAACCCACTTCAAAACCCTTTTCTATCACAAGCTGCTCCTGTGATGGCAGGGAAGATGTTTTGTCCCTCTGTGACTGTGTTTTCTACCTGTAAACTTGTAGTGATTCCCTCTCCTAACCCACAGGAGCATTTTGGATTTAATTACATTGGAGAGTATAAGTTACTCAGCAATAGGTGAAATGGAGTTATGTTAGTGCCCAAAATAGGTTCAATTCCAGATAATTTTCAGAAAACAAGTGCTTTACAGGTGGTACCTGTTGAATAATTAGAGCATGAAAAAAATCTGTAATCACTTAAAAATTCTGTCAAATAACCCTAAGCATGTATGCAACATTTTTCTCAGTGCTGCTCTGCCAATTTCTTTACATTTTGTAGGATTTTACATATCATTAGTACAAGTTTTTCTTCATAGAAGACTTGTTTTTACATCAGGGGTTTTATTTAGTAAGTGAGAAGGTTTTAAATGCGACTTAGTATATGCAGTCATTAACTGAAACGAATGTTTTGTGACAACATCTTTAAAATTTGTTTATAAAGTTTGAGGGATTTTAAGAGGAATTACACCATTTCATACAATTTGGCACACTCTCATTCCTGATGTTATTGCGTTCATAGCTCCTCCCTGAATACATGAGGAGACAAGTCTGAGTTCTACGAAACCTGTAGCAGACCCACCCCTGCAGGCACACCCGATTTGCAAATCCTGGAGCCTCCAGACTTCCTGCGTGATTGCCATGCTTTACTGAACAACCTAGATCTTGCAAAGCTGCTTGCAGGGATTTGCAATATTGCAGAAAAGAAGGGGAGGTTCAGAACTCCAGTCCTGGACTTATTATTGGCACCCTGTAATGACAAGTAAGTCATTTAAGCTAACTTTTCGAACTTCCACATCTAAATGGGGACATTGTTCCTTGTTTAGACCAAGACAAAGATTTGTAAAAAATGAGCTACTAATATTAGACTTCTAAATCAAGATTTTAGATATAAATAAATGACCTGTTTTTCAGCTGTAGCTCTGGCTTTGCACTTCTTAAATTCAGCCAACTTATTTAAGGATCTAAATCACAATTCAAGATTCTAGCTTCAGCTTCAAAAATCTGAGCCTCAACTGTCAGAGTAAGGAGATTGATTTCCCAGAGCCCTGAGCACATGCAGATCCTGGCCATTTCAGCACAACTGTATGAGAACTGAAGGTATGCGTCTCCAGTTGGACCCATGCGCTCCAGACCTCCCTGGGTGTGGACTGGGGTGTGTGTGTTTGTGACATTATAGCACTAGCTGAAATCTTCTCACTGCTGCGAGTGAAGTGAAGCAGAAATGAAAAATGCAATGTCCCCAGCTAACCATCAGCTCCTGCTTGCATTACAAGCTCACAAAGACAGCAGCATGACCAGAACTTGCAGAGACAAAGAGGCTGAGCTCTCTGCTTGACAGTTTTAGTTAATTTAGAACTTGGCATGGTAAAATCCAGAGCGACGGCACTATCTGCTACAGTGGAAACTCATGTCTAGGAGTTAATTTGGTACCCTCCACTATCCCACTGATAACAGAGGCCAGCACCTTGGCGGCAGTGAGAGCAACTCTGCAATCACTCAAGCTGCCTGTTCTCTAGATGCCACTCATCCATTGCACTTAGAAATACCCAGGGAGACAAGGACCTTTTCTCAGCTCTCCTCTGCAATATTTCAGTCAGAATGGAAGAATGAGCATCCCTGTCTTCTGAAAAGGAGGTATCAGCAGTGCCATTATCTTTTCTTAAAACATATAGGCTAGGAAATTAATTTCTTAGAAGAGAGACCCTCAAGTCCCCACATCCCATCTCTCCACAGCATTGTGGAGTCATTACTCTTGTCAGAACTATTCCTTTTTGTTTTGGTGAGCTAATTAGGCCAGAAGTGAAAAACTGGCATGACTACACAGGCTGGCAGTAAGGGCACCTTTGGAGTTGCCTGTTGACAACTTAATATAAAGAGGCTCCAATACTAAAATTTTCCTGAATGTCCAACTACAAGGCTGAAAGCTCTTCCCTCACTTTCTTGCCCCTTGCTACAATGCATTTTCATCTCCGCAGCTCCAGCAAAAGGGATTGAGATTGTTTCTAGTGCAGGCTTGCCTCACATTTCAGTTAGGGTATGCTGCCAATGGATTGCTTCAGGTGTAGTCTCATTAGATCGAAGGTTTTCCTGTAGTAGAAAGGCTTTGGGAAGATATTTGCGTGCTATTTGGAAGCTGTGCACAATGGACAGGAGTCAGCTCTGCTCTTTTCAGCCATTAGAGTCCAATCTGAGCTGGGTGTCTAGGGCACCCTCAATAGGAATGGAGAATGACCACTTCGCACTCTCTGTAAACAGGTACTTCAGACAGCACTGCAGATAGTGGAGTGGCTTGTCTTTCAGGAGAACCCATCCATTTTTAATGACTTGGTGGCTCCAGTGGCCAAAGGCAAAGGAGGGAAATTCAGACTAGGGAGGCAGCAGTGGACTGGAGCCTGCAAAGGAGACTCCATCTCTTTAACGGCTGGGACAGGCCCTGAATATTTGTTCTACCCTTTGTGATAATTTTCTTACTCACATTCTATGGCTGTTACTCACTTCATACTGTCACTCCATGAATATTTTTCAAATGTTCCTATTAAGCTGTAGGCAGCATATAGTGTTATACCTGTATTGATGTTAAGGCAGAATTACCTGCTAGTCCTGTTAATCCACTGATACTTTGACAGCAGGGGTATTACAAATAGAGCTACTTTGTAAAAAATGGTTAAACATGACCTGAAAGTCCACAGCTTTCCAGTTCCCTGAAAACTCACTATTTCGTTGCTGAATGCTGTGATGTTATGGCCAGAAGAGTCAACGAGAGCCTATCCTCTGATCCACTAATGACATGGATGTTGAAAGATTTTGATGTCACTGCTTTTATCCTCAAGCCTATTATCTGACTCTTCTTCCTTTCGCTCTTCAAGCAGAGGCTGCTTTATAGAGCAGTACAGTGGGCAGGCAGGGAATGTAAGAGCTATTACTACTTTTTCTGTGGACTTGCTCCACAGCCACAGACAAGTCACTGAACATCTATATGCTTTGCAATCAATGGGTGCCCTTTAGACATTTTGCAAGAATTGTGAGTCTGTTAAATCTGCTGCGCTGCTCAAGAAAATCACTATAACCTCTGCCAAGCTAAATTTACCTCTAGCTTCAGCAGGACACTCTTTGGCTTATTCCGTTCTGCCCAATGGTCCTGAAGTTGTGCTGTGTTATTCAGCTCCTGTGCTCTGCTCTGGGAAGGGCTACATTTCAACGACGTGTGGATCCGTGCACCATTTGGAGACTGCTCTAGGACCTTCCAGATGGTAGGCAGAATACATTAATCTATGTCATGAAAATTTAATTCATGCGAAAGGTAATAAATTGTTTATGTATAAAATAGACAGGACTAATACATTAGCATTCAGGGCTGAATCGCACCAGGATACAGGCACACACAGCTCACAGTGAACTCAGCTTTTTGGCTGTTTTAACAAGAATCAATTGAACAGAATTATTAAGTGCAGATACTCTGTATTTGGACAGAGTATGCCAACACACTAGCTACTGCACTGTTAAAGCAACCCACCCCTCTGCATAGTAAATTTAACTCACTCGTAAGAAACCAGGCATGATTTAAGAGAGAAAAAACATAATAACAGAGAGAGACCATGTAACAGCATGGGCTTGCTGCTACATTTGCATTGACGTCAGAGCAAACAAGATTAAATGAAGGCAACAACAGCTACAGAAATGTGACCTTAAACACAGCCTCAGAGTTGCATATACTGCCAAAATCTCAGCTGTAACTCCACCTGGTTTGCTGACGTAGCCCCAGTGATAATGTCTTCAAGAAGCATCCCAAGATCCCTGTAGCATATGGCCCAGTGAGGGCTTTGCTCACTTTTGAGCAAAGGGCATACTGAGAGAGGTATCAGGATGGGGCAGAAAGGATCCCACTGACAGAGTCATCCGCAAGGAATCACTGAGGCTGGTAGAATTTACAGTTGCATCTTAGCTTCTGTAAGCTTTGCTGGGCCTGCTTTGGCCTCTGCATAGTAGAGAAGTAGGGAAAAGATGAAAAAAGACTTGATCTCATTTTCCGAGTCACTCACTCTCCTTGTCTTTGCCCAGTTTAATCTTGACAATTTTGAGATCCAGTCTTGGAAAGCCCAAGCCACATAGAGAGCCACCACTGTGAACAACAGTTAGTGGCACCTTCAAAAAGCTAAAAACAATTGCAGCTGAAAATCTGTTACCATAGGAGCAAAGACCATTCAAGTCTACCCATTCAAATAATCCATGATTACATGGTGATCATGCCAAAATCTCTATCACTGTTCACTGAATAAAAAATGGAAAAAATATCCACAACCAAGAAAAAAAAATTCTCTGACTAGAGAACATCCCTTAACAAAACTAAGCAGATAGATGCCAGTCTTCCCAGACGCTGTGACTTACACTGAACAAATATGTTTCCTTTGACTTAAAGGAAGGAATTAATTCCTGTGCATCATTTAAACCTCTCAAAAACAGGCTGAATTGGGGTATAAATGATTTAATGACTTCACTGGGTCTCACTGCTTTCACCATTATTTCACTTTACATTAAATATAAAACAGACTCCACTTTGGATCTGCAGAGTGAAGCACCTTGCTAAAGGTTCATCTAAAGATTCAAGTGGAATCAACCAGAACAGCAGTGTCAGACTAATTCCCCTATTTGGAGAAGATAATCCAAACACAAAGATACCTCTTCCTTCATGTCTCCGTATAGGGGAGCTGTACTGGAATGGTTAAAGCATACTGGGAGAGTTTTGGCAGACAAGTTACAGTGTAATTCCTTCTCCAATCAATTTGTCCCAGCTGAAGAAAACTGGAGATAGTTTATCCACAGACTATTGAGAATTAAATTCTTATCCCATTTCCTCCTTGCAGCATCTCTGTCTAGCTACAGTCAGCTGGGCAATTTTGTATTTCCTGCAGCTTAGTCCATAATATAACCAGGTAGAATCTTTGTGGGAGGAAGAAAAATGTGTAATAATAAAACTTAGTTAAATAACTGCATTACACTCAGGGCTCCTGTTGCACTCACAGTACGAGACCAAGCAGTGTGTTATGAGGAGCTAAAAACCCTTTCAAAATGTTGTCCCTGTGGCATACAGAGTTCATGAGAGCTTATTGCATTTCTGGTCTTGTTTCAGGCTCAACATTCAGCCAATATTTTTGGGAAGGACAGATTAGAGGGCCTTTTGGATCAGGTTTCAGGACCTTGTATCACTTTCTGATCCCAGCATGGACAAGTATTTTTTTTGGTTTTGTTTCTGATTTTTTTTTTACCGATGAAGATTTATGGGTGCAAATACCTCTGAAGAGATATTTGACTTTCGTGGTGCTGGGTTTGTAAAAAAAGCAACACAACTCTAATCAAACTGCACCAAGCAATTTTCCCCCATCCTTAGGAGCTGAGGGAGCTAAGCTGTATTATGCTACCTAGCTTATTACCAGAAGGTCATTGAAGACTTGATGGATCCTTCACTACATTTCTTCTGTGCTTTCTTTGGCAAGTAGGACACAAATGCTGCTATTGCATTAATTGCAGTGGGTCATGTTTTGAAATCTTAGAATAATTATCTCATGCAGAACTTGCTGTTGCTGGCCACATGGATCACTGGTGGTGTCCTGGAGACACTTAATGTACCATTGAATGTCTGTACAGCAGCAATTTTCATTTCTTCTGAACCATGACGTGTGAGATCTTAACACTTTCAGAGTGACTTGTGCTTTTGAGTATGTTCTACTCTATCAGTCAAGAGCTGCTTTTTTGATTCAGCGCTTAGCAGATGACTTTACTTAATCTGGAAATGTAAATAGTCCTTTTGCTTCACTCAGACTCTGTGCTCATCTCTTGGACAAAAGACAACTAATTTCAAAACAGACAAAAGCTCATGGCAGTTACAGCACTGGCTCCACCCTTTGTCCCCTGACTTACAAGGAATCATGTACAGTTACTGGAATAAAGAGCACCTATTCTACCAAGCCTGGGAACACCAAATTTTTTATGTAGTAGTGTCATTCCAGTGATTCTGCCAATCAAGATTACACTTTTACTTGCAGATGCACCCATTTGTCCAATTTTACATGTGGGAGGGGGATCCATTAATTTCATTGTGGATTTTCTGAATTCAGTCCTGCTGGCTCCCTAGGAATTTTGATGACTTTACTCATCTCCCTCTATTTTAGTATTTTTCTCTTACTTATTACAATTGCTTTGCACTCAGGAGTTAGGAAGAAAAAGAAAATAGCTTTTCTCCTGAGAAGTAAGTACTTTTCACTATGAAAAATAAAGCCTAGAAAAATAACAACTTTCCAACACAATGCCCAAAGTAAGGCAGCCTCCTGCTCTTCCAGGTAAGCTGCACTCCCTTGAATTCACAAGGACCTCTTATGCTACATGAGCAGCTGGCCATGGAGGCAACTCCAGCTCTCCTGTGGAGCATGGTCTAAAGCTAAAGCTAAGATGTCACAGCCTTCTCCAGCATGGGCCGTGTCACCAGTGAAGTTAATTATATTATTAATGAGTTTTGAAGATCCACCTAACAAGTGATTATCGTTCTGCCCTCAGGACTGTAACATTGAACTCTGAAATTCAGCTCTCAGTGGGAGTCTTTCCATTCACTTTGGTGGGTGTTAGAATTAAACCAACAAGTAGATCTTCAGTATCATCAGAAGTTGGATGTGTATGGTGCACCACAGAGGTACGCCCTGGGAAATCCCTCCAGATCCTAGAAGGCCTTGATCCTGCACCTTTTGCAATTGGTGATCATACTGCCCTTGATTTCAGCAGATGCAGAATCAAGATGCGGGCTTTTCCAAGTTCAAGAGGACAATTTTACAAATTGCAAGTAGTCTTCACACAATTTTATACCTGGCTAAAGAATAACAAAGCCTCCCACCCATATCCCTCTCTGGCATTATGCATGTTCCTTAACTGAGGGTCCAGTGTAAACAGCTATACGTGTGACCACTACATACATGCAAACAGTCCCATCAAGCTTACTTACCAGTGGAGAGGGTGAATATGAAACCTATCTCTTTTCTAAACTCCATGCAAGACCTCAAATTCAAGTGTTACTAGAGTCTTGCCTCCTCCTGATCTTCTGGAAAAACATCAAGTTTTCCTTGTTAAGTAGAAATGTGCACTCAGTTTCAGTAGGATAAGCATCTTGGCTCTGTTAGAAGTATCTCTGTCTATAGCAACAGTTTTAAGTTCAGCATAAAGAAATCACCAATAACAGCACTGTCTCCCAAAGACAGCAGACTACCTAGATGCTTGCTCTTGGCACCTCTTAGCATCTTAGCTTGCTCTTAGCTCTTGGACCTTCTGTCCATCTCCTCAGAAATGTGGCTCCCCTTTCTCTGTCTCACCACAGCTTCTGCTCCTGGTCCCTGCAATTCACTCGTGAAGGAGGCAATTTCTCCCTGTAAGACTTGGAACAATTTTTTTCCTAATTTTTTTTTTTTTTTCTGATGAGAGGGGCAGGGGGCTACCTTAGCCATCAGATTGGTGTGTCTTCACACACACAAACTTATTCTGAGTGTCCATGTTACTTATTCCAATTCAGCAGCTTACTGTCTTGTCAGAGTGCTTTGAAAAGGCAAATCATATCAAAGAAAAATAGGAAGGGAAGTTAAAGACATTGGTACAAAGCACTTTCTTTACAGGTCTGTGGACACCAGGGGAGCTCTCTAATAAGGTACATTTTCTTTTCTTTCTCATAGTCTTGAATAATAACTAAATATCAGCTCGTCCAGATGTCTTTAGATGCTACTAACATACTGAATAAGTAACCCAGAACGGTAGCTAAAATGGCACATAGAGGTGAACAGGCATTGCAAGGCATTGGCTGTGGAGGAGCCGTGGCTGCTTGTTCCCCATGTCTAGGAATATTTTTAGGGAAAGGGTTCCACACTCAATGGAGTCATGTGCTGGCTGTCCTTCCTGCAAAGTCTGTGTCTAGTGGGAAAAAACAGAGGCATGGAGAAACCTGGAGTGAGTCAGGAAGGCACAACATACCTATAAAAAGTAGACCTCACTGAAACAAGATTTTTTTCCTGATGTTGTCATCTGATCGAGTAGCAGGAAGGAGACTCCTACTTCTATTCTCTGTCACCTCCGTGGCCTGGCACTGTATTCCTGGTCAAGTTCCTCACCTGAAAAGCTGTACGTCATAGTGAGAGGGAGAATTTTTTTCCATGGCTGTTGTCATTAATTAGCTTCATATTCAGCCTCCTTGAAGGGTCTACTTCAGGTCTGAACTATTACTCATTTTCCATCCTGCCCAACCCACTGTACTGTCTACGCATATCATTTGGCAGCTCGACCACATATTTGTTGCTGCTTGGATGACATTGTTGGTACCATGTGTGTCTTATTACCCTCAGTAAAACCCCCACTCAGAGTTGTTTTTAAGGGTTGAAGTAAGGGTGAAGGGATTAAAGGGAATCAGAGAAGTTCATTAGCATGATTCAAGATGATCCTTAGCCATTTCAGAGCAATGAACAACACTGTGTGTACTGGAGATGTATATGAACGATATACTAAACACACAGGGGCTTTAGTTCCTCTTGCTGTATCAGACTGAAACTGGGCTTAAGCCACACATACTTACTTGTTCGGAATAATGACAAATCAAGCCCTCTTGGTGCCCTGCAGGCCATTTGGTCCGGTGCCTCATGGCAGTTTACCGAAATAAAATGGAGGGAATCAGCAGAGATCTCAGCCTTTAATCTCCAGGTGTTTAGACTCAGGAGCAAAAGCAAACCTAACCACTCTTGGTGTGGTTCCCAAATTGAAAAGGGAACAACACACAGATTCACTCTCAGCTTTGTACCTCAGGCCTCTCACAGCTTTTTTGTGTGCTTTTCCAGATTTATAGTGCCAATGTGCTGGGAAAGCAGCATGACTAGCACCACTGAAACTAGAATAGAAATGCCAGCTCTTTCCCCATTTCCCCAATAGGCATTTGAAGTGCTTTCCTCACTTGGAAAACTACCCATCAAGACCTCAAGCTTACAAATTCCCTGTGTCTAATACCCTTGTTGTGGGATTTTCCCCCTTAGCTGTCTTTTCATGTTGTAGAAATAAGACTAGCATTCTCATCTGCTTACCATTAATTTCCTCATTCAATTGTTGGATCTTGGAGATCTCCTTAAGGAAATTCGGCAAATCAGGCTTAATATTCTCCTGAAACCTTTCCCCAGTAGTGAAAAGCTGATGGTGGTTGTTATTAGTAGCTTGGCTTTAGGAGTACTTATGTGACTGGATAAGCTACTTTATTTTAGTAGTAGCAATTTTCTAATCTATCAGAAGACACTGGGGGTTTCAGTAGAGAAGAGAAGACAAATACATCATGAAAAGCTATAAACATGCCTTACTTATAGAAAAATCTTAAGAAATGTAGTAAGACAGGGTACAGAAAAGTTGTACTTCTATAATTTTTGAAAAATACATAGAGTTTAGTAGAGGTCTCCTGGGTTTTTGCACACGTCCTAGAGGACTGAATAGGAAGACTAGACATTGTTCGGGATGCAATGAAGTAGGGGGGAGATATTTCCCTTTCATTCACAGCTACAGGCCTCTTCCTCTAAACCTTACACCAAGTGGTGCTTCAGATAAAGATGCCAAAGACTGAACAACAGCGTTGTGGGAGATGGTCCCTGCAGGTGAAGAAATTTGTAAAGCCTAGACATTCAGTTTCCAACTGTGTGAAATTGTCACATTGCTAATAATAACTGGAAGAATTGAGATTGCAAGCTTATCTGGCATCTTTTGCCAGCAATAGTTTCAATTTTTGCATGCTCCAAAGATCACTTGTTCCTGTTCACAACCCCTGTTAAATATCCTGAAATATATTTTCTCTGGAAAATTGTTCTGGTTTAGCCATTCTTTTAAATAGATGCTTCTATGAGGAGGAATTTTCAGCCAGTTTTTGCTGTACAGTTCATTGTTTCTAATCTCTCCATTGCCATTACTGTGGCAAACAAGTGCCTGTGCAATGCCCCAACTAGAAAATGTCTTTTTTTATTTGATTAGCTACCAAGTTCAGACATATTAATAACCTCATTCCACCCATGGTCTGCACTGATCCTTTTTATCAGCACTGGCTCCTGCTCTGCTCTCAGCTTTCTCAGAGTAACAGTTTCAAAGGTAAAAATTTCCAGCCTCCTCTATAAGCAAGGCTCCTGTACAATCAATAAGAAGACCATCGCTTCCACACTTACCAGCCGGCCTGGCAGTTCTTGCTTTGCTCTTTGTTTTATCATTCCTGAGATGCGTCTCCTTCTGCTGATGAGATCTGTTTACTCTGCAGTAGTCAAGCTGCTGTGGCTGTGTATACAGGGACCAGGTGCTTTGCTTGCTTAGGAGGACTGAAAGGCTTAGAAATTCTGCAGAGAGATAAGAAGTGGGAGATTAAGGTCAGCACTGCAGCATCACTTAGGGACTGAACAGATTCTGTATGCCAAAAAAAGCAAATGTGAATGTGTTGTATTCTTGTGGCTTCTTTAAAGAGAGGAGTACTCTTACTTTAAGTACCCATTTTTATAGAATACCACTCCTCCACCTATCTTTTGCCTGTCGTGCACCTTTTTCATCCTTTCATTCTTTTTCCTTCTCTTCTGTGGCCTGCTTGTCCTTCACCTTGTGTTTGCTCTCTTTTCACTGGAGAATGTGGCCCCAAAATTCTCAAATCATGCCGGCCCTGCAATTAAGGTGTTGATTCCTAAAATAATACCCCCGCGTTTGTGTTTCGGCATATAAGTAGAAATGGTCTGATTTTCAGCAGAATCAGTGAGGGGGTTCCTGGGTACATTGGATTTCTGAAAGCCTGGTCATTTATGTTATACCCAAATCCCAGTGAATAATGGGGTGCGTCAGTCCAAGGAAGGCTGGTAGCCTACAGCGACGTATGTGGAACAAGAGGTGTTCCAAGCCGTGTCAAGTCCTTGGTGTTACTCACTCAGATACACTATGTACATTCAATGCACAGAGTAGAAGAATCTTCATAAGGTCATGCTGAAAGTGCAACAAGTTTTAGTCCAGTCTTATCAGAGTTTTTAACAGTCCTGATCCTGGTCCACTGACAGTTCCCAAAAGGGAACAAGGCAAAGTGACTGAGGAATGATAGCCTAGCCCACCAGATCTGGGAGATGATGACAATGCAGGTATGGGCTAAATTAGTTGAGTTAGCAGAGATGTAGGAGGGAGAGTGGACTCTGGGACCAATCATCAAACAGCAGCAGGGTTGAGTACTCTGGAGCTGAGGAGTGACAGGCAGGGAGAGGAGAACAGGTTTATACCATGTCTCTTCTGTGACACTGAAACTGCTCTGTCCAGCTAAGGTTAGCAACCTTCTGGTACTTGGCTTCCTCCAATCGCATCCTAAGAGCTGCTTGTCCTTACAAGAAGCCCTAGTGCAAGCACCAGTTGAAGCCATGATGTGAGAATCCCTGTTGTTAGCTGATAACACCACTGTAGCAAGATGAGCATCTGAGTTGAGGCTTGTTCCTTCTGACAAGTTCTTAAACCAGTAACAATTTGCCTTATTGTTTGGCTGTGTTTATTTAGTGGTGCTTACCTACCCTGCAGTGTCACTTATGCCCAGCTCTTCTGCAATGTTCTGTTCCTGTGTCCTGCCATCTCCAGGTTTTGCTTTCCCATAATATAGTCCCATGCTGAGGTCATCAGAATTACATGGATCTTCTGACAGTACACAGATACTCTGGTCTATGCTCCCTCACACCCATGAGTCTTTTTAAAAGAAACGCCTGAATTCCAGTCTTTTTCATTTTTTCCACTGATTCTTCTTTGGAGAAGATGCAGATGTTTCCCATTTGGCCAATGCCTCCCTATATCCACTGACAGATGCTTGGCAACGTCAGAGGTTATTTGCACCCTCTCATCGGATGTACTGATGAATGACATGTTTGCAGCAGCGTTGACTCTGATGTTTTTCTAAGCTATTTTGTTGTGGCAAGCAAACCTATTCACAATTTCTGTCAGCCAGTGGCTGTGCTGTAGCCATAGAGTGGTTCGTGAGCCTATTTATTTTTCATTTCTGTCTTAAACAGCTACAGGAGCTGGGTCTATGTCAGGACCAACAGGAATAGATCAGTTCAGTTCCAGGCATCCAGCAAAGAAACATGAGAACTTTAGAAACACACTGAAATTTAATCGGGCTAAATCTACACAAATAAATTAAATACACTTGCATACATTTTTTCATACTGAAGCCAGCATGCATGGTGCACCCCATCTCTGTGATAATAAAGTGTACTAGCCTGCAAAAGAGGGAGACTGAATTCAAACTGCCTCCTTTGCATGGTCTCTGGCAGTTCCTAGGTGCCAAATTGTACCCAGGAATCATTTAGGAGGATACGTTGTCATGGACCAAAAGCATGTCAGGGAGCCTTCCAGCACTTCAGCAGCACAGACAGCCCAGTGCCAGTGCCCCCAAATATTCCCTGATATTGTTGGATTGACTAGAGCAAGCTGTATCCTCAGCGGGTCTGGGGATAGAAGTTATTCTGTCAGCAGAGATGAAGGTTACGGCAGTGCTGACTTTGGAAAGATAAAGATTAGAGCTGTGCGCTATTCGAAGTGCGATCTGCCCAGCCTGGACTGCTGATGACGATAGGAGAGAATTCAGTTATACAACCAAGGCGAGGCTGGATGGGGCTTTGAGCAACCTGGTCTCGTGGAAGGTATCCCTGCCCATGGCCGGGGGGGCTGGAACTAGGTGATCTACAAGGTCCCTTCCAGCCCAAACCATTCTATGATTCTATTGTTCTGTGATTACTGGTGTCACTGGGGAGACCAGAGCTCGCTCTCTTCTGGCTTGAAGAGTCCATGATCTTAATCTGCAGAGATTTTATTGTTTTTGTAGGGGAATGTTTTGCTAGGAGATAAATGAATATCTCATGCTTTTCCACTGTGCTGTTTATTCTAGAAGGTGAGTCATCTGCCCTGTAAAAAAACAGTGGGTTTATCATCATTCCTGCTACCATATCCAGATTTCCTGTCTATCACTCAGTAGCAAGATTGCTGTGCCATAGCGATGGAAACCAGGGGAGCCGCAAGTACCTCTTGAGTAGCAGCAGATGAGCATTGACTTTCAGCAATAAAACGCGATAAACCACATCCATCCAGATAATGTGGAACAGTGGGGACAGGAGTATTAATATTCCTCAAATTATGCCTGAACTGGAACTTGCTTTACTGCATGTTCCTTCTGTCTGCATATCAGTATGGGAAAAACCAGACTAACGATACTGTTGTTCTTGGATATTGCGTAGGGTAAAACGGGAATGAAAACTTCCCAGAAGTACTGGTTCCTAAGGCCGGCTTCAGTCATTTCACACGCCCCAGTATGAAGAGCAAAAACAGTTCCAGGACCTGAATGTGCAGCTCCTGGTTCGTGCAGGATCACTGCATGCAAGTCCAGACCTTCCTGTGGTCAAGCTGGCCACTAGGACTACCCAAAATCTCCTGGCCTCCATTGTGCTGGGCACAGTTTAAATACCATTGAACAACAGCCCCTCAAATATTTACAGCCCATATAGATAATGCAGAGACTGGGGGAGGACATGGAGGCAGCAGAGGGGAAGTGATCTATTCCAGTCACAACAGGAGGCTAGTTGCAGTCATTTGGGCAGCCCAGCTGATGCTGCCTCCAGGCTGTTACGGACTGCGTGTTTCTAACCTTTTGGGTTCTGCTTCTTTCTTGTCACCAAAGTATTTTGCTTTGATTTTTTTTTAGCCTGATTGGCCTGTCTGACTCATGTCAACTTTGCGAAACACAGTCCTGGGCCAGCCCTAACTCTAAAGAGGAGTCGATGCTCCTGAGGGCTCCCAGGGCTTTGCCCTCCCAGAAGGACCAGAATGACTCCCCACACTATAAGGCTGGTCTTAACTTTCCTAAGCAGGCTAAATCCTTCCAGACAGTGATGGTTAATGGCTGGAAAGATTCAGCAGTCCCAGTGTCACTTTAAAAAAAGCAATAAAACCAGGAAATATGACTTTTCCAGATTAAAAAATAAATACTGCATTTGGCTGTTAACATGTTGATTTGAGTTAAGCGCAGCACTATGGGAACTGATTGTTTAAAAGACAAAGTTAGCTCTCCGCTAGAGGACTTTCTATTTACTGTGCCAGGATCCTTTTGAAAGCTAGCACGGTCCATAGGACAAGTCCTTTCACCTCTGTGAAAATGGACTATTGATTCATTTTTTCATTTAAAATTCTGTCCTTTTTTATCCCTGATGTGTTTTGCTGTTGTTTGTCTGAAATCCACTGAGTTGCACTGAAGAGAACAGACAAGAGATATGTGCTTACAGTTTGGCAGGGAATTGCTGGGGCTGGGAGTTTTCAACACCAAAAGGAAAAATGGAAATACCTAAGTAGTTGTTTTAATCAATTTTTCTTTCCAGTGACAACAACTCATGGGGTAAAGTAAGTAAGTCAACATTACATATAAGCATTTAAAATCCTCCTAAATCAGAGCTTGGAGTAGATGTTTTGGATTAAGAGTCAAACAAAATTCGATACAAGTTGGTATATCACCAAGAACTTTTGGGAACCCAGCTTGTGTGTATTAACATGAATCTTTTTTTAAAATGTAGACTTAAAAAGACCTGACATGTATCATGAAGATGGCAGTCAACATCTCTGATTGATGTTTGGGATTTGTCTTTACAGTCTGGGACCTCTGGTATCATCTCCAGCCTGTATTCTTCCACACCACATTTTACTTTGAACTCACAGACTGTTCAATCTAACTATAACTCTTTTTATCACTATAAACTAAAGCTGATCTAAAACAGACATAGGCCATAGTTACCTGACTGCTAGACAATTGCTATTCTTAAAAAAAAAAAAAAAAAAAAAGAGTTAAAACCAACTCAGCCTAGGCAAGGCAAGACAAGTCATGTCATCAGTCTGGACTGACTAAGCCTTGACAGTCAGGTCAACACAAGCCTGTGGCCTTTAACTTGTAATTGCAGAAATCATAGTTAATGGGCTTGTGAAGCCTCCCTTCTATATGTATGTCAAGACTCAAATCCAAAAACCCTCTCAGGCAGCTCTAGAAAGAGACATTTCTTGGGACATTGACACAGGTAGGTCCCAACCATCCAATAAGCCGTGACGACTCCCACCTCATGTATCAGTTCAGCTGTTCTACCAAACCATCCCCGGGTTCACAGTGCAGGTATCTGCTCCTTGGCTGCTCTCTTACTACTTGTGCCTAATGCTTTAGCAAGTATCTCTCAGTCATTGGATCAGCATGAGAGTTTTAAAATCACCCCAATTTCCAAGTGTCTATCTGTAGTCTTTCGTCGCTCTGAAAGACCATCTCTAGTATCCTGTTCTAATCATGAGGTTGGGAGTGCTCAAATTTTGCCAGAATTTTATTCTACACTGCCATGCTTTCTATTACTTCTAGCGTTGATTTCAGCTTCCTCTGTAACAACCCTGGTTCATACTGCAATACAATTCTGTCATTTGTCCTTCATTTCTGTGTGTCAATAAATGATACCTTTCTGTGTATTTCACACCCAAAAAAAGAACACTTAACGTGATAATCTTCTTAACCAACTCCTCCTTCTCTCTGTTTCTGTCTCACTACGGTACTCCAGTATTTGTGTCAGTGCAGAGTACTGTGAAGCAGACACTGGGATATTTTCAGCAGTTGGTTCCTATGGTATTCACAAATTTGGAAGGGTTACACAGAAGAACAGGTCCCAGGGTCTTTGACCAAGAAACCTCTCACCGAACTGAAAGGTTAATTAAACATCACGTACTTTGACTCACGAAGTGCATATGAATTGAAGCTATCCAAAAAATAAACTTTAGTTTCCTGACCTCTTAAGTTCCTGGTATTTGTTTTCAGTTCATATCAAAGCAAAGTCAAGATTTAAAAAAAATGTATTCCCAAGAGAGACTCCCCATGCCACAGATAAAACCACACGAACAAACAAAGAAATGAAACCAATCTGATGATATGGAAGCTTCCCTAGAATACAAAGATGAAAACACCCAGAATCACAGAATTGCTGATGTCACACAGGACCTCTAAAGATCATCTCATCCAAGCTCCCTGCTCCAAGAAAGGTCATCTAGAGCATGTTGCTCAGGGCTGTGTCCACTTCCCTGCACTGTGTGACTCACAGCACAGCTCAGAGCTCCAGGTCACTGGTCAGGCTGATGTGCAGTTTGGCCACAGAAATCCTTCCATACAACATTTCCTTGTATGCTTTCCAGTGACGGCAGTGCTAATATTTAGTTTTGTAATATGTTCCTGTGTGGGTACATGCAGAATATGGAAGGAGAGCCACCAGCCTTATAAATCCCTGCATGCCTTCACTCGTGCTTTGGTGTGGGGCATGACCTTACTGTTTCCTCTGCACAAGGACTGACTGAGACTCTGCAAAGCTAAGAGTTTTCTGACTCAATGTCACTCTGGTTTTCCTCTGTTGTGTTGTGACTTGTTTTGGTCTAATATTGCAGTTTGGTAACATAGGTCTGGATAGTTTCCTCCTTGCCCTAAAAGAATGCTGTCATTTGCAGTCTTAATGCCTGGAGGACTCTCTGATGCCTGGAACAGTTTGTATTACATACTCAGGAGATGGGCTGATGTCCCTAGACTGTCCTACTACTACAGTGTTACTTATAAACGGTATAGTGATGTCTTATTTTAGATATGACAGTTTCTTCCTCAATGGGCTTACTGGACCACATCGCATTTTGTTTTTTTGATAAGGCTGTAAAAAATGGCCCTTCTTCTGTTTGCCATGTTACTATGTTGTGTTTTGAAAATTAGCTGATGCGAATTATTCTTAATGCTAATAGTAAGATATCACAGTCCAGCTAAGCAATCAGGAGGAGAAGAACATCTATGTTCTATTAACTAAAACTTCTAACAAACACAAGTATATGCTCACTTTTTCAGACTTTCTCCTATTTTCTGCATTTTACCAGTTCAAGCTGCTCACAGTGCTGTTTGGTGGCCAGCCAGGGCACACTGGAGTGAAGCTGAACCCTCATCCGATGCATCCAAGTATTCTGTCAATATCCACATGGAGAGTAGTCACAAACATCCACCATCTTTGAAACTTCACGCACGTGCAGTAGGACTCTGGGAGCGTATGAGCTGACTTAAAAACCACATCCCTCCAAATTCATTATTGCTGAGTTTGCAAACATCAGTTAAATCACACAGAGACTGTAGTTGCGAGGGTGCTTAAAGATTTATAGCTTGCCACACATTTTGACATCCAGATACTTTGCTCTTTCTTAGTACTATCTCAAGCGTATCTTTTGTGATGGTAGTTATCTCCTGGAGTCGTTTCCCTAATCTTATGTGGAGAGTTGGACTAGCTGGACATCTACAAGATAGATCTACATCTACGTCTGTCTGATCTTTGGTCAAGTCTCAAACTGTAGCTGCTCATCAGCAGGCACAAACAAGCTTCTTCATGTTCTGCAAGCAAAAACTGCATTTATTCTTATTAATTGTACTGTGGTCCTGACAACCAGACATCCATCTTCTTTGTCAGTATCTTTTTATTCTGTTAGAAGGGCTGGACTGACCAGGTAAAAAGGGGACAGCTTCTCTGTATGTATCTCAAAAGACTTGAGAAAAGCATATTGTAGCCATTCTCAGCATCTCAGGCAGGGCTGCTTTATGCTTCTACAGCTTTACCTTGATGGGATTGTGTTTCTCACCTGTTTTCTCCTTTGCCTGACTGTATCTTAAATTGCTTTTTGCCTATGAATTCTCGTGTGATTTATATTCTTGGTCAGTCTACTTCTTTTTCAGTCTCCTCTCTTTCCATCAGTCTGAGTCCCTGCATTCATTTGTCATTGCTTGTTTTTCTGCATTGTTTAGACTACAAGTCCAAGGTCTGAGTTCTGACCAACTCGATGCTGTTTTCAGAACATTTGCAGGAGGCTTTTGCATAGGTTGCCAGGTGATCTGAGTAGATGAACAACTGATTCAGCTGTGGTCGAACAGAAAATGCTCTTGGCATCCCCATCATTTTTTCCCTGCTGCCCCTGCCCTCTGCTCTACTAGTTCCAACCAGATCTTTGCTGTCTCAGGAGATGTGTAAAACTTCCTTCCCAAATTTCTGCACTTTCTGTGCAAAGAAATACATTCTATCCATCTTTGAAATTGAAATTACAGACAAAAATCACTGTCCATTCCCATTGGATTAATACAGGATTGATTGTTCCACACAGAATATTATGCAATCTGATCATAAAGGACACAAATGATGGCTGTTTTAGTGCTTTTCCTGGGAGACTGTGCCACATCCTGATCAATGTCTTTGTGAGGAGTTTGTGCTGATAATCACATTCATTTTTTCAATTTTAAATTTAGCCTGTTACTCTGAGTTACTTTCCATTGTATGACCCTTAATCAATTCATTATTATTATTGTTGCTGTTTACATTAATGAAGTAAGCAGTGGAAATGCTTGGCTCCAGTATATTGTTTGCTGGTTTATTTGTGTGTAATAAAAGTCTCCCTTGCGCTGAAGAGTTTATAAGCTCTTTCAGACTTAAGATAAGAGGCTATTGCAAACACTGAGGACTTACAGGACAACGTGATGGTGTAACATATTCATGTAACAAACCAGTCTCAAAAATAGGCAATCTGCTGTGTATTACTTGACTATCAAAACATTTAGAAGCTTATTTAGGGATCAAAACATTTAAAAGCTTATTCAGGGACATAACTGCTGTCTTTTTGTGTTTATACATAAATGGCCTCTGCCCCAAGAAGTTCACAAAGTAACAGGATTATCAAAGATATAGATAGACATCCCTGCCTCAAGCACTGCTTTCCTAGGTGATACCCATACATCTTTCTGAAATAGATGAGTCTGTCTTCAAAGATCTTAATGAGAAATTCAATCTGGAGTCTAATAGGGTGAATCACATTGAAGCAAAACACAACTGTGGATCTGGAGTTATAACAATGCAAGGTTAGAGAAACAGAGGGATGCAAGATCAATGTTTCTGTCTGTCTTGTTTGCATAGAGTCCATTACATGCAAACCCACCCTATGCATGTAATTTTATCAGTCTAAGGTCTTAGTTGAGCTGTCCTTGTATTTCTATGACATGGTAAGTGGATGAAGGGTTCAACATCTTCCCTCACTCTCCTCTGCAACCAGCACTGGCATTGCCTTTCTGGCTATCCTTCTGCAGCCCAGAAGCTTCTCTAGAGCCTGCAAGTTCCTATTTTTCTGCTTGCATAGGTCCATCAAGCACCCAGACTCTGCAAAATTGCCTTTCATCTGCCTGTGGCTGCATACATCTGCAATGACAAAAGCAACTGCCTTCAGCACAAAACGTTGTTTACTTATTCCTGCAAGGTACAAAGCTTTCAGAACAAAGTCTAACAGCCACACTCAGGCTAAACACATGGGTATTAAATGCATCTTCATAAATTTGCATCCTTTCATCCTTTAGAGTTAGAAACATCTCACTCTGTCACCACGTCTTTGTCTCCCTGCCTTTCTGTGAGACAGGCAGACTGTCAGCCTTTTTAGCCTCACTTACCCAAACTCCTCCCTTCCTTTCAAGCACTATTAAAATTTTAGGCCCCCTTTGATTTTTATGTCATTTTTATCTTCAGAAGAGTACCACTTTCTAGCTGAATGGAGCCATCTAGACTGTGGATAATTTCTCCCTGTAATTCATGACCAGCTGTTGCTATGTAACTCCTAAGGTATGCACCTGAAGTACTTTTTCTGTGTGATGGCTTTATCTTTCTTGCTTGGTACAGTGTCTTTTTGCTTCAACCTGAGCGGATAAAAGGAAAAAAAAATTAAAATTAACTACCACTAGATTATCAACTTAATTGAAATTAATGGTGCATAGAGAGAAGAGCAGGTCAGCACAAGTTAAATAATATTTGGATAAGTTAGGTGCCTGAAAGCCAGGGGGGACTGATGAAATGTGTTGTAGGGTACCTCAGGAGCTAGCAAAAGCAACGGTTGCATGGTAAGAGGTCATCTTTAAGATCTCGTGGAGGAAAAGTAACAGAAGAGAAAAGAAGGGCAAACCTTACTATTGTAAAGAGAAAGGTGAATTCCAGATGAGTCAGCCTGTCTTTGGTGCTTGGAAAGAAAATAGACAAAATGATGAAGCAGTTGGTACATAAGAACCTAAAGGAAAGGAAACTGATAAGAAACATCCGTCACTGATTTGTCAAAAAAAGATAGCTTCCATCCCCTCAAAGACAGGACATCTTATCTAGTTAGTGAGGGGAAACACAGATCGGTGACATTTCCCACAACTGTGCTCCACCATCGCTGTGAAAGTTGCAACTTCTCCATGTTCTCACTTTGTAGAAACGTGAATCCATGACTTTCAGCAACCTCCTCTGGGTAGATTGTGAATTTCTAGTTTAGTTTAAATTTTAATGATATCAATTTTTTTCTTTGAAAATTTATAGCCTAATTTGCCAGTTTATTGCAGTTCCGAGTTAATGTAATGGTGATATAAAGTACCAATGCTGCTTCCTTAAGATCTACCTGTTTACCCAGTCAGTGGTGCCAAGGGAACGAACACAGTCTCAGAATCATAAACAACCATCTGGAACAGATGCATTTCTTGGAAGGAGAATATTTCCTTGTGCAAAACCAAAAAGCATTCGCATATTCCTGGACAGAAGAACATCCAAAGGGAACTCAAACCAAGCTTAGCACCCATTTGTGGGCAACACAGCTGAGTCCTAGGAAGTCTGTGGAGAACCAATCAATACAGCTGGCAGAGCAGAGAGAGGGCAGTAAACAGGGGAACTAGTCATTGCCCATGGAGTTGCATACATGGGTACCACTTAGGTAACGCCCCTGTAAACTACAAATTGCAGTTACCAGGCAGGATATCAAGGGCAAATGGAGGCATACTTCAGGGGGACCATGTGCTATATCTCCACCAGCTAAGTGAAGTCTTAGAGACCTAACTCACAGACTGGCAGAAAGACCTCCACAGGACCATATGGCTCCTTAGTCAACACAGTCAGTGGCTCCCGGTAAGTGATTCAGCTCACCCTGTAGCAGACACCAGGGCTGGGCTCAGCTCAGTTGTCCACAGTTAGGTGGCTAACATGGCTGAGATTTCCTAGCAGGCTTCCAGCTTGGGCTAGGAAACATCATAGAAAGTCTAAGGAAAACCCATGCCTTCTGGGACTGGCCTCCAGAGGTGAGGTGTGGTTCCCTGGGCAGAACATTACCAGATGGCTTTCCTTAGACACTTGACCTTCGCCGTACCTCTGGAGTGGCTAAATTAAGACACCCTGCTGACAGGCAGACACTTGTTTGTGGGCACAAAAAAGGTAGGACTTAATATGAGCTGAATTCTAACTTTGTTCACAGTTTCACTCTTAAAGTGAAATAAGGTGCTTGCACTGAATACGAGCCTGGAAAGTCCCTGCAGGGACTTGGTGTGAAGGAGCCAAAGCATCAGATTTTACAGTGATTGTATTCCACAGACAAACCCTGTGACACTTCTGCAAACAAGGTACATGACACTCAGGGACTTCTTAAACACCATCATTTACTCAAGGCCCCAGAGAGAACTATTCACTGAACCTGGCACTGAACAGACACCACTGTGCCTGTTGCTCGGCACTGCTCTGTAGTGAAGAGGTCGACAAACTGGAGGGAGCCCAGAGCAGAGCAATAGATGTGATATAGGTGCTGGAAAACATGGCTAATAAAGAAAGAAGGAAATGATTGGGGGTGTGGGTGCATAGATGTGCATTAGTCACCCTCAAGTGTCTAAAAGGTCAATATAAAGAGAATTCTGATCCAAGCTCTCTGTGTTCATGGAGGGGAAAAAATGTCTCTTGGTTTTTGCATGGAGACATATGTTACCTAAGAGGAAAGGGAAAACATACAACAAACCTTCTAACAGGAAGCATAGTGGAGCTCTTACACAGATTGCCTCAGAAGGCAGTGGATTACAAGCTAAGAAGCTTCTAAGATGTTACACAAACTTCTGCTAGTGGTGGCCAAGATTTGTTTAATCCTGCTGCAGCATGGAAGGGTGACCTCTTCTCGTCCTTTCTAGTCCTACACTTTGTTGCTTTTATAAATGTAATTCGTGCCTAGCATCCAATCATTTAATTCTGTTGACTCAGATGGGAACACAGAACTGAACAGGGAAATGGGGATGCCCCTGTGCTTCATCCAAAATAAGAAAATCACATTTCCAGTTTAATGATCTTTCATACAGATTTTAGCGTTTTTCCTACTATTTAATGAACTCCTGGTAGCACTGATGGGACCACTATCTCTACAGAACCTCCCTATAAATTCTCCCAGAGAAGCTGCCTCTTGTCCTGGCTTTTCTCTACAGCACAGACAGGAGGATCAACATGGTAAGACATCAGGGAAGTGCATGGATAGGATAAAGAAGAAGAGGAAATAACAGAACGTGGAATTGGGTAAAAAAAAAGAGGGAATTGATGGAAGGAGAAGCGATGTGGAAATGCAGAGTAAACAATGCAATGCAAAAGGTGATGACAAGAAGAAACACCTGTGGTGACAGAAAGCAGGAAGAAAGCTAAGCAAGCTGTATAACAAACAGGTCAGTGATGTCACATTAGCACAATTCAGTGTATTTCCCTTGACAGCGAGAGGAACAAGAAGTTAAGCACTTTTTTCATTCAAGAAGACGGAGGGAAAATAGGCATAATGTACCCAGCCATACCCTGCTTTTTCGCGCAAGACAAAGTCTGAACATGGAATATTATTGCTGTCATCTCAAACAACAGATACAAGAGTGAGAGAGACTATGGCAGGATTAACCATCAGATGATGAAACAAAGACTCGGGGCTGGAAAGGAGGCAGTACAGCCCAACGTGTACCAGGTATGGGAGGTGGCTGAGCTTGCTCCAAGGCCCATGTGGGTCTCACTGAAGCCTAGGACCAGCCTGACTTCCCAAAATGTATGGTTCAGCACAGAGAACATTTTTTGCTCATGTAGCTGATGAGAAGAGAGACTTACGTCTGTCAGGCTGAAATGATTCGTCTCAACTCAGTAATTTGTATTTCAGTGAGCACTGCCTTTGTCCTGGGCTAGCATGATTACAGGGTGTACCATTCCTACGTGCTTTCCAGAAACACATCCATTTTCCCAGGAAAACATGATGCCTGAAAACACAGCCTATATTGCTGGCTGGTGCAGAGCAGCAGCCAAAAAGGAGGATTGAAAAGGTGACTGGCAGAGAGTGGTCTTCTTGGACAGACAGTAGCACACAAGGCATCAGGCTGTTACCATCAATATATTCAGATGTCATTTACAGAACAGCATGGTTTACAAGTCCCTCACACAAGCAAAGTTAAAAAAAAAAAAAAAAAAGAAAAAAAGGGAA
>Ga0181612_136199_pt1 | contig 26515 bp, 20 predicted proteins | sample HoacroProtozoa21_FD_119630 | JGI IMG/M metagenome (GOLD analysis project Ga0181612, IMG submission 119630) | Hoatzin crop microbial communities from Cojedes, Venezuel. Combined Assembly of Gp0051906, Gp0051904, Gp0051908
AATGTCACCAACTTCGGTGTATTTGCGGAACTTGAGGACGGTGTTGAGGGCCTGATTCACATTAGCGACCTCAGCTGGAACAAGATTAAGCATCCTTCAGATGTAGTTGCTCCCGGCGACGTTATCGACGTTCAGATTCTCGACTTTGACGAGGCAAACCATAAGCTCAGCCTTGGCCACAAGCAGCTTACTCCTAATCCTTGGGATGAGCTTGAGGCTAAGTTCCCCGTTGGTTCCACCGTTGAGGGCAAGATCGTTTCCACTACCGACAAGGGCGCTAACATTGACCTTGGCGCTGAGGTAGAAGGCTTTGCATTCAACCGCGAACTCGTTAAGGAAGATGGCAAGCAGGCAGTGGTAGGCGAGACCCTTCCTTTCAAGGTTCTCGAGCTCCGTCGCAGCACCCGTCGCATTCTTCTCAGCCACCTGCGTACATACCAGGAGGTTAAGGAGAAGGCAGCCGCAAGCGCAGCTGAGACCACCAAGAAGGCGGTTAAGAAGATCAACACCAACGTTGAGAAGACTACCCTCGGTGATATCGACGCTCTTGCAGCTCTCAAGCAGCAGCTCGAGAAAGACGAAAAGAAGTCCAAGTAATGAACTTCACCCTAAAGATATTGGGCACGGCTTCGGCCATGCCCTTTTCTGATAGAAATCCAAGCGCTCAGGCCCTAAACGTGCATGGGCGCTTGTTTCTAATTGATTGCGGCGAAGGAACCCAACAGCAAATCAGGCGCTATCACCTAAGTTTCGTAAAGATTGAGGCGATATTCATCTCTCACGTGCATGGCGACCATGTCTTTGGCATCTTTGGATTACTTAGCACAATGTCGATGTTCCATCGCACGGCAGCGCTAAAGATTTTCGCTCCGTCGAATTTCGCCCCTATTTTGGAGTTTTACCAAAAGCATTATGCCGATAAGGATAGCTTTGAAATAGAGTTCACACCGCTCGAAATGAAGGCACCCGAACAAATCTATGAGCTACCTAAACATTTGAGAGTCAGTGCTTTTCCTCTCAATCACAAGATTCCTTGCTATGGTTTCCGCTTCGATGAAATCGTCTCTTCCCGCCGAAACCCTTGGACTCCCCGCAGTTTTGCCTACTGCAGCGACACTGCGCCTTTCCCTCAACTTGCCGAATGGGTAAAGGGAGTGGACTTGCTCTATCACGAAGCCACCTATCCGAAGGAGCTAAAAGACAAAGCGGTACAATATTTTCATTCCACCACCGAAGATGCTGCCGCCTGCGCCCTAAGCGCCAACGCCGGGAAGCTGGTTGTGGCCCATTATTCATCCCGAGTCAAGGATAAGAGCGTATTTGAGACGGAATGTAAGCAAATTTTTGCCAATTCTTATGCCGCCGATGATGGAGATGAATTCGAAATTGATTATATTCGCAGTGTATGAGAAGATTCATGAGCATAGTAGTGGCGCTGACCTTGGCTTTTGTTGCTATCGCAGGGGGAGATACCCCGCAGGAAAAGTACATTAAAAAGTACGCCCCGGTAGCCGTTAGCGAGATGCAGCGTAGCGGTGTGCCTGCGAGCATAACCCTCGCCCAGGGCATTCTGGAGTCACGCAGCGGCCTTTCTCCGCTGGCGGCCGACGGAAACAATCACTTTGGTATTAAATGTCACAAAACTTGGAAGGGCAAGAAGCAATATGCCGACGATGATGCCAAGCATGAATGTTTTAGGGTGTACAGGAGTGCCGATGAGTCCTTCCGCGACCACAGCGACTTCCTGCGTTACAACGACCGCTACAAGTCCCTCTTCGAGCTTAAGCCCACCGACTACAAGGGCTGGGCAAAGGGCCTGAAGAAGGCAGGCTATGCCACCGATCCCGGCTATGCACAGAAGCTAATCAAGATAATAGAAGACTACAAACTCTATAAGTATGATGGGGGTGTGGTAATAGAAGAAATCCCCGAAGCCCCCCGTAAAATAGAGGAAAAGACGGTTGAAGTCGCCAAAGTTCAACCTAATTACAAGGAGAGCTACAGCTTTAGCCTCGACCGCAAGGTATATGAGCGCAACGGGGTTAAGTTCGTCTCCGCAATGGAAGGGGAGACATACGCATCCATTGCAAATGCATATAATCTCTTCTATAAGGAGATTTTAAAGTTCAATGACCTAAAGAGCGATAGACCTCTGACCCCTGGGGAGAGCGTCTATATCCAGTCCAAAAAGAAGTATGCCGCCAAGGGTATGGATATGTATGTTTTTGGGCCGGGAGAGACCCTTTGGGAGGTTTGCCAACGTTTTGCCGTCAAAGAAAAATCCATCCTCAAACTCAACGGCTTGCCTGCCGACTATGAACCTTCGGAGGGAGATAATATCCTGCTTCGCAAATGAAAAAGAAAGTTTTGATAATACTTGCCCTGCTACTGCTGTGCCTGTTTGGCTTCAAACTGGTACGCTCTTTTGTGGATAAGCGGGTGCCTAATATAAAGGAAGATACGGAACTTTTCGTATACCCGAACACCGCCCCTGGTGAAGTGCTGGACAGCCTCTGCGCTCATTCCAAGCGAGTAGGGAGCATGAAGCGAATCTTTAGTAAATTTAAGGTTTCTGAAAATATCAAACCTGGGCACTACCTTGTAAAGGACGGCGCATCCAGCGCATACGTTGCCAGAATGCTGAATAATGGCTGGCAAAGTCCTGTGAATCTGGTACTTAGCGGCTCCTTAAGAAAGAAGGGAGAGATTGCCCGCAAGATTTCAAGGCAGATGATGATGGATTCTTCCACTGTGGCTAAGGCTCTGGACGATAAAGACTTGCTCGCCATCTATGGGGTAACTCCCCAAACAGTATTCTCGCTCTTTATGCCAGACACCTACGAAATGTATTGGACCGATTCCATTAAGACGGTGCTAGATAAGCAGAAAGCAGCGCAGGATGCCTTCTGGACCGATTCCAATCTTGCAAAGGCTCGTAAGGTAGGCCTAAACAAGATGCAGGTCTCCATTCTTGCCTCGATTGTAAAAGGGGAGAGCAGGTATGAGCCCGAACTGCCCAAGATTGCGGGGGTTTACCTGAATCGTCTGAATAAGGGGATGAAGCTTCAGGCCGACCCTACGGTGGCATATTGCTACGATTACACCCTCAATAGAATCCTTAAAAAGCACCTTACAATAGACAATCCGTACAATACTTATATGTATCATGGACTGCCCCCGGGGCCAATCAATGTGCCCGACCGAAAGTATCTGGAGGCCGTCCTGAACCCCGATTATGGCGATGGAAACCTGTTTTTCTGCGCTGACCCATCGTTTAACGGGAGTCATCGTTTCGCCAAGAACTGGCTTCAGCACGAAGCCAACGCAAGGGCCTTCCACAAGGCTCTGACCGAGAGAAATAAAGCTAAAAAGTAGATGGAGCAGATAGTAGCCAAAGCCAGGGAAGTGGCTCTGATGGCCCTGGAAGGGGAAACGAGGTCTGATGGGACTCCGTTCATTGGGCATGCCGATGCAGTGGCCAGGATAGTGGAAGACGAGATTGCGCTTCCCGCATCCTGCGTTGCTGCGGTTTATCTGCACGAAGCCACCCGAAAGCATAAGGATATAGATATATCCAGCTTCCCAAAGGATGTGCTGGTTATGGTGGATGGGCTCAATAAAATCTCGGATATTCGACTTAAGGACACTCAGCTTCAGGCCGAAAAATACAAAAAGCTCATTGTGCAGTACTCCACCGACCCTAGAGTGGCGGTAATTAAGATTGGCGATAGGCTGGAGGTGATGCGTTCGCTTTCGATTTTCCCAAAGGCCCAGCGGGAGCAAAAGATTCTGGAAACCCTGATGCTCTATATCCCCTTGGCACACCAGCTGGGGCTCTATAATATCAAAAGGGAACTGGAAGATATTTATTTTAGATACGCTGACCCCGAGCAATATAGGCTGATTACCAATAAGTTAAAGGCAACCGAAAAGGATCGCGAACGTCTGATGATGGAGTTTATCGAACCCCTTAAGCAGAAGCTCTCCGATGCCGGAATCAAGTATAAACTTAAGATTCGAACCAAAACGGCCTACTCCATTTACCGCAAGATGCAGGTGCAAAAAGTGCCTTTCGAGGGAGTCTACGATGTGTTTGCGATTCGCTTTATAATCGATTGCGAGCAAGACCCCAAGCTCGAGAAGGAGCTTTGCTGGAAGGTATATGGCTACGTTACCGAGGAGTACGAAGCCGACACCAAGCGTCTTCGCGACTGGCTAACCACCCCAAGACCAAATGGTTACGAGAGTCTGCACATTACCGTTAAGAATGCCCGTGGGGCATACTTAGAGGTGCAGATTCGCACCAAGCGCATGGATTACGAGGCCGAAAACGGCAATGCCGCCCACTGGGCCTACAAGGGCATTCACCACGAAGCCAGCACCGACCGTTGGCTGGAGAGTGTGCGCTATGCCCTGGAGCATCCCGCCGAAACCAACCCCGAGGATTTGCCGCAACCCCCTGCAAATGAGATATTTGTATATACTCCCAGTGGAGACCTTCGCATTTTGCAAGCCGGGGCTTCCGTGTTGGATTTTGCCTTCAATATCCACACAAATATAGGTGTACATTGCACCGGAGGCCGTATAAACGGCAAGGCGGTTCCCATTAAGGAAAAACTGCAAACGGGTGATACTGTGGAGATTATGACGGGTAAAAACCAGCATCCCACAAGAGAATGGCTAAATTGGATTGTTACCTCCAAGGCCCGCACCAAAATCAAGCAGGAACTGGATGCCGCCGAACGAAAGGTGGCAGCCGATGGACGCGAAATTCTGGAGCGTAGGCTAAAAAACTGGAAGCTGGAATGGAACGATGTGCTTCGAATGGAGTACATGAAGGCCCACAAATATACCAATGTCATTAACTTCCTTGCCGATATTTCCAGGGGAGTGATAGATGTGAATGACATCAAATCCTTCATCCTGGCAAAGCAAGAGGCCGTTGCCAATCACACCGACCATGGGGAACTTCCCGTTGTGGATCACAATCTAAGCCATGATGCCAGCAGCGACGAGATTCTGGTGCTCAACGCCAAGGATGTTAAGGGGCTGGATTATAAACTTGCCAAATGCTGCAATCCCGTGTTTGGAGATGATGTGTTTGGCTTTGTAACCCGCACCGACGGCATTAAGATACACCGCATGAGTTGCCCCAATGCCGCCATGCTGATGGCAAAATACCCATATAGAATCCAAAAGGTGGTTTGGCAGGATAGCGTTAATTCGAGCGATTTCCAAACAACTCTAAGCATAGTAGCCGATAGGGAACAGAGCGTGATTCCTGCGGTGATGGAGGTTATAAACAGGTTCAAAACCTCGCTTCGTTCCTTCAATGTAAACGAAAACAATCGCAACGGCACCTACGAAATTTCCGTTAGAATATTGGTTCCATCCACAATGGAGTTGGATAAGGTAACCTCGCAACTATCTATGTTAAAGAGCGTTCACAAAGTAAGAAGAGTATAAATCAATATAAGTATGAGCACTAAAAGTCTAATATCCTCACTTCGCATGATACCCGACTTTCCCGTAAAGGGGATAGTCTTTATAGATGTAACATCTCTCCTCCAAAGGCCAGATACCTTTAAGGAAGTGGTAGATTCCACCTATGAGATGTATGCCGACAAGGGTATTACCAAGGTTGTGGGGATTGAATCCAGAGGTTTTATTGTGGGCTCTACCCTCGCTTATAAGCTTGGAGCCGGCTTTGTACCCGCCCGCAAACCAGGGAAACTGCCCTATAAGACCGTTAGTATAGAATATGAAAAGGAGTATGGCACCGATAAGATAGAGATGCACGCCGACGCCATTGGCCCTGACGATGTGGTGCTGGTGCATGACGATTTGATTGCCACCGGAGGTAGTGCCGCCGCGGCTATCGAGCTGGTAAAGAGCTTTGGCCCCAAGAAGGTGTACGCCAATTTTATAATTGAGCTTACCGACCTCGACGGGCGAAAGAAAATCCCTTCGGACGTGCCTGTGGAGACTCTGCTAAAAATGAAGGAAAAGTAAAATACATTCTTCGAAGTTTCGCAAATTTTCCTATATTTGCAAAACGAAAAAGTCAATGTATATGTCCTTTTCCAACCAACGCATTGTGCAAGAAGGGTTTACATTCGATGACGTATTGCTGGTTCCGGCATACTCCGAAGTTCTCCCTCGGGAAGTTTCCCTCCAAACAAAATTCTCTAGAAACATAAAATTGGATATCCCCGTAGCATCGGCTGCAATGGATACAGTTACAGAAGCCCCTATGGCCATCGCTCTAGCAAAAGAAGGTGGAATAGGGGTTATTCATAAGAACATGTCCATAGAAAAACAGGCTGCCGAGGTTGCAAAGGTGCATGCCGCCGGGTTCAATGTGGCTGCGGGGGTGGGAATTACCGCCGATGCCTTGGAGCGCACCGAGGCCCTGAGAAATTCCGGAGTTAATGCGGTGGTGCTGGATTCCGCCCATGGGCATAGCAAGGGGGTTGTGGATACCCTAAAAAAGATAAAGGCGACCTATCCCGACCTGGATGTGGTTGTGGGCAATGTGGCAACAGCCGAAGCTGTTAAGTACCTGATAGATGCGGGTGCCGATGCGGTAAAGGTGGGCATAGGCCCTGGTTCTATCTGCACAACCAGGGTGATTGCCGGAGTGGGAGTGCCTCAGCTAAGTGCGATTATGGAAGCCTACGAGGCGGCCAAGGGCAGCGGAGTGCCGATTATTGCCGACGGTGGGCTTCGTTATAGCGGCGATATAGTAAAGGCTCTTGCCGCTGGAGCGGATTGTGTGATGTGCGGCTCCATCCTTGCCGGCTGCGAAGAGACTCCAGGCGAGGTTATAGAGGACTTTAAGAACGGCAAGAAATTCAAAATCTACCGTGGCATGGGCTCTATCGATGCCATGCAGGCCGGCTCCAGCGACCGTTACTTCCAAACGGGCGCAATGAAGCTTGTGCCCGAAGGCATCGTGGGTAAGGTTCCCTACAAGGGGCAGGTGGCCGATATTATCTACCAGCTAATTGGTGGCCTAAGAAGCGGTATGGGTTATTGTGGGGCAGCCAATCTGGATGTGCTCAAGCATGCTCGCTTCGTTAGAATCACCCAGAATGGAGTGATTGAAAATCACCCTCATGACCTAACAATCGCCAAACCGGCACCAAACTATAGCAAATGACAGAAAAGCTCCTGATACTTGATTTCGGTTCCCAATATACCCAGCTCATAGCTCGAAGAGTGAGGGAACTGAATGTTTATTGCGAGATTGTTCCCTATAATAAAATCCCGTCCATAGATGCTTCCATTAAGGGAGTGATTCTTTCGGGGAGTCCGTCGTCAGTGCGTATGGAGGGCTCTCCAAGGCCCGATTTGAGCGTTATTCCCGAAGGTATGCCGGTTCTTGGCATCTGCTATGGGGCGCAACTTCTGGCTTGGGAAAATGGAGGCAAAATCGAACCTACCGACGGTAGGGAATACGGGAGGGCGGTGCTTCAAATAAAAGCTGGCGACGATTCTATATTCAAAGGTGTCCCAACCGAAAGCCAGGTTTGGATGAGCCATGGCGATACAATAACCACTTTGCCTGCCGGCTTTAAGCTATTGGCATCGACCGCTAGTGTGCAAAATGCCGCCTATAGAATAGAAGGTAAGCCCATTTGGGGACTTCAATTCCATGCGGAAGTGCATCATAGCGAGTTTGGCAAAAGGATGCTAAGTAATTTTGTATTAGACATTTGCGGTTGCAAAGGCGATTGGACACCAGCAGGATTTGTGGATAGGACGGTCGCCGAACTTAAGGAAAAACTTGGTTCCGACAAGGTTGTGCTCGGCCTTTCGGGGGGAGTGGATTCTTCGGTTGCCGCAATGCTGCTGCATCGTGCGATTGGCGATAGACTTCATTGTATCTTTGTGGATAGCGGGTTGCTACGTAAAAACGAGTTTGAAGATGTGCTCGCATCTTACAAAAATATGGGCCTGAATGTAAGGGGAGTGAAGGCATCGGAAAGATTCCTTGGAGATTTAAAGGGCATTACCGACCCTGAGCAAAAGCGAAAGATTATAGGTCGAGATTTTGTGGAGGTGTTCAATGCCGAGGCCGAGAAGATTCAGGATGTGCGCTGGTTGGCCCAGGGCACAATATATCCCGATGTGATTGAATCCTCTGCGGTGCCTGGAGCTTCTGTTACAATCAAGAGCCATCACAATGTGGGCGGGCTACCCAAGGATATGAAACTGAGGGTGGTGGAACCGCTGCGCCTGCTTTTTAAGGATGAAGTGCGCAGGGTTGGCTCCGAACTTAATATTGACCCCGAGATTCTTGGCAGACACCCTTTCCCGGGCCCTGGGCTTGCGATTCGAGTGCTGGGTGAAGTTACCCCCGAAAAGGTTGCTACCCTTCAAGAAGCCGACAAGGTATTTACCGATGCCCTAAAATCACATGGCCTCTACGATGAGGTTTGGCAGACGGGGGCGATTCTGCTGCCGATTAAGAGCGTTGGGGTAATGGGCGACGAAAGAACTTATCAAAACACTATAGCGTTACGGGCTGTAACCTCGGTAGACGGCATGACCGCCGATTGGGCACGCTTGCCTTACGACTTTATCGCAGAGGTCTCCAATGCGATTATCCGTAAGGTAAAGGGCGTAAACAGAGTGGTTTATGACGTTTCCAGCAAACCGCCCGCAACCATTGAATGGGAATAAAAACCATCAAGAATAAAACTTATGGAATTAACAACAGGTAAAAAACTCACTCTGGGGCTCCAGCACATGTTTGCCATGTTTGGAGCAACGGTCCTGGTGCCGGTCATCACAGGACTGTCCATGTCTGCCACTCTGCTCTTCGCAGGTCTTGGCACTCTCATTTTCCATCTTTGCACAAAGATGAAAGTTCCCGCCTTCCTTGGTTCATCCTTTGCCTTCTTGGGCGGATATGCCACCGTAGTACAATTCGGCATGGCGAACGGGCTTACTCAGGCCCAGGCACTTCCTTATGCCTGCATAGGTGTGTTCTGTGCGGGTTTAATCTATTTTCTCCTTGCTGCCCTGTTTGCTATTTTTGGGGCAAAGAAGGTTATGCGCTTTTTCCCGCCCATCGTGACGGGCCCAATCATCATTGCCATCGGCCTTACCCTATCCGGCTCAGCTATAAGCAATTGCACTCAAAATTGGTGGATTGCGTTGCTAGCAATTGCTATTATTATTGTTTGCAATATTTGGGGTCGGGGAATGATAAAAATCATTCCCATTCTTTTAGGTGTGCTAGGCTCTTACCTGGTTGCTGCCCTTTTGGGTCTCTGCGATTTCACTGCTGTTAAAGAAGCCGCTTGGGTAGGACTCCCTGTTAAATGGGAGAACACCGCATTCTCGGTATTTGCCAATCCCGATTGGAATCTGATTTTGGCCGCTATCATTGCAATTATCCCCATTTCGCTCGCCACCATGATGGAGCATATTGGCGATATCTGTGCTATTTCCTCTACCGTGGGCCAGAATTTTTTGGAAGACCCAGGGTTACACCGCACTCTCATTGGCGATGGACTTGCAACCTCTGTGGCTTCGCTTTTTGGTGCCCCCGCAAATACAACCTATGGCGAGAATACGGGAGTTCTCAATCTCACCAAGGTATATGACCCGGGTGTGGTTAGAATAGCAGCGGTGTTTGCGATTATTCTAAGCTTTTGCCCTAAGTTCTCCGCCCTTATATCCTGCATGCCGGCCGCTACTATAGGTGGCGTTTCACTAGTGCTCTATGGTATGATTTCGGCCGTGGGTGTGCGCAATGTGGTAGAGAACAATGTGGACTTCAAGGCATCTAGAAACGTGATTATCGCCGCCCTTATTCTGGTACTTGCAATCGGCATCAAGTATGGTGCGAATGATGCGGTGGACCTTGGATTCACCTCGCTCTCGGGCCTTGCCATTGCCGCTCTTACAGGAATCATCCTAAATGCCATTCTCCCCGGTAAGGACTATGAATTTGGCTCAAATGAGCAGGGAGATACCTCCGTTGACTTTGAAATTAATCGTTTGGAACAAAAATAATATGAAAAAACTACTTCCTTTGCTCGCTTTTGCGCTCTTGGGGCTTGCACAGAATGCATTTGCCCAAACCAACCTTCAGACTTTCTATGACTTCGGCAAGGACCGTGGGCATATTACCACCACCATAGAGGGCTTTTATGCCGATAAATGGGGAAATACCTTCTTCTTTGTAGACCATGATTATAACTCCAGAAATGTCGAGACCAATAAGGTTTATGCTCCCAATGGAACTTATTTGGAGATAGCTCGTTGCCTTAATTTTTGGCAAGACACCAAGCTTGCTCCCTTGAGCCTGCAGGTGGAGTATAACGGCGGTGTTTACAATGGCTACACGGTGAACAATGCCTTCCTCTTTGGCGTGGATTATTTCATTCACAATGCGGATTTTAGTAACACTCTGAATCTCAAGCTTTTATATAAGCATATTAACTACGCCGGCGCTCTTGATCTAAAGGGTAATGCCCGTAAGAGTAAGGTCTCCATTCAACTCACCATGGTTTGGGGTATGCAGGATATTTTTGGGGTAAAGGGTCTTCGCTTCAGCGGTTTTGCCGACTTCTGGTGGGAGAATCATACCGTTTATCCCTTCCTGGATAATAAGAGCACTGCCTATCGCAATTTCGACCAGCCCGAGGATGTTGACATTGTATTCATCTCCGAGCCCCAGATTTGGTATAACGTTGGCCAGCACTTTGGTGTAGAGAACCTTCACGTAGGTTCCGAGGTGGAATTCAGCTACCATTTTGGCAACGGTAAGGGCTTCTTTGCAAGACCTTGCTTGGGCTTCAAATGGGTGTTCTAACATAGCAAAATAATTTTGTGTCGGCGTCCCTTGTAAAGAGACGCCGTTTTTGTATCTTTGCATTTATGAAGTTTCAGCTCGAATCATCATATAAGCCATCGGGAGACCAGCCCGAAGCCATTGCGCAGCTCTCGCAGGCCCTTGAAGAGGGGGTTAAGGACGTGTGTTTGCTGGGCGTTACGGGCTCGGGAAAGACCTTTACCATGGCAAATGTGATTCAGAATTTGCAGCGCCCCGCTTTGATTCTAAGCCACAATAAAACCCTTGCGGCCCAGCTCTATGGCGAGTTCAAAAGCTTCTTCCCTAACAATGCGGTGGAATATTTTGTAAGCTACTACGATTATTACCAGCCCGAAGCCTATATTCCCACTACCGACACTTACATAGAGAAGGACCTTAGCATTAACGACCAAATAGAAAAGCTTCGACTAAGTGCCGCAAGCGCCCTTATGAGCGGCCGCCGGGACGTGATTGTAATATCTTCTGTATCATGCCTTTACGGCATTGGAAATCCCGAAGATTGGCACGAGCAGACTGTTACTTTGCACAGGGGGGAAACCCGCAGTTTGAACGGCTTTCTATATAAACTTGTGGATGCCCTTTATTCCCGCACCGAGGTGGATTTCAAAAGGGGCACCTTTAGGGTAAGGGGAGATACGGTGGATGTGTATCTAGGTGGGGCCGATGAGGCCGTGAGAATAGAGTTTTTTGGGGATGAAGTGGATTCATTGAGCCTGATTGAGCCTGCCACCGGAGCGAAACTCGAGGATTTGGAACAGGTTGATATCTATCCCGCCAATAATTTCGTTACCACAAGGGAGCGCAGCATTGCGGCCGTATCGCACATTCAGGATGACCTCAAAGCCCAGGTTGATTGGTTTGAGGAAGTAGGTAAGCCATTGGAAGCCAAGCGCTTGCAGCAAAGGGTAGAGAATGACCTTGAGATGATAAAGGAGATGGGCTATTGCCCTGGCATAGAGAATTATTCCCGCTATTTTGATGGCCGAAAGGCTGGGCAACGTCCATTCTGCCTGATAGACTATTTCCCGAAGGATTTCATAACTTTTGTAGATGAGAGCCACGTTACTCTTCCACAGGTGCATGCCATGTATGGCGGCGACCATTCCCGAAAGAGCGTGCTAATCGAATATGGCTTTAGGCTCCCTGCGGCGGCCGACAATAGGCCCCTTACCTTCGATGAGTTCGAGGCCATCACGGGCCAGAAGGTCTATGTGAGCGCAACTCCCGCCGAGTATGAACTCAAGAAGTCTGAAGGCCTTGTGGTAGAGCAGGTTGTAAGGCCTACGGGGCTACTTGACCCGCCCATTGAGGTGCGCCCCATCAAGAATCAGGTTGATGACCTTGTGGAAGAAATTCGCAAACGTGCCGAGAGGGACGAGCGTGTGCTGGTAACCACTCTTACCAAACGAATGGCAGAGGAACTGGACGAGTATCTTCGTAGAATTGGCATTAGGGTGCGCTACATTCACTCCGACGTAGATACTACCGAACGGGTGGAGATAATAGAGGACTTTAAAAACGGGCTCTTCGATGTGCTGGTGGGAGTGAACCTGCTTAGGGAGGGCCTGGATATACCTTCAGTGTCGCTGGTTGCCATTTTGGATGCCGACAAGGAAGGGTTCCTGCGTACCACAAGGGCCCTTACCCAAACTGCAGGGCGTGCCGCTCGAAATGTGAACGGGCTTGTAATCATGTACGCCGACTCCATTACAAAAAGCATGGAAGAGACCATTCGAGAAACCAATCGTAGACGCAGTAAACAAATAGAATATAACGAGTTACATCATATTACTCCTCAACAGGTGGAAACTCATCACAATGCTCTTGCAAGCGAGATCACCTCGGGCTCCAAGACCATGAATCCCCGAATTGCCAATGGTACAACGGGACGTGTGAGCGCCGCCAATTCTTACGATGATCCCACCTACATCCCCAATCCATCGGACCTTGGCAGGGGCAATATATCCGTGGGCTTTGGGCATGATTCCAAGCGAAGTGCGGGCGAAGCTTTTGTGGATGGGCACGTTAGAGCCGACCTTGCCGCAGTGCTGCAAGACCCCGTGATTCGCAGCATGAGTAGGGAGCAGATTCAAAAGATGATAGACGACGACCGGGCTCGCATGAAGCACAGTGCCGAGAAGCTGGAGTTCAGCGAGGCCGCCCATTATCGCGACGAAATGTGGGCTCTGCAGGAATATCTTAAAGTATGGAAGGATTAGCTATGAAAAAATTGCTTATAATTTTGGCCATTTTGCCTTTGGCCCTGTCGGTTCAGGCCGCCGGACCTCGGAAGCTGAAGTTCGAGTACGATGCCTACTACGAGTATTATTTCGAGAACCGGGAATTCGATAAGTCCGGTAGCAAATACTTTTATTCTTCAACCATAAATTCCATGGTGCTGACCCCTAGCGTGGGCTTTAGCTTCTACCAAAATAGGAATCTTCACCACCGTCTTGGACTTGGAATAGACCTAAGGCGGGATATGGGAGTGGGGCCGCAGAATTATCAGATTCTGGACGAAGTAACAATCAATTACGATGTGCATGCCCGCCTAGGAAACGGAGCCCTTTTCGAGGGGATTCTGGGCGTGCTTCCAAGGCATTACTCCGAAGGGGAGTATAGCGAATTTTTTGCCAGCGACTCGCTGCTTTTTGCCGATAGAAACATTGACGGCATTCTGCTAAAATACAAGACTCCAAGGTTTTACGCCGAGCTGGGCGAAGATTGGATGGGTAAGGGAGGCCCTACCCGACGCGAGCGTTTTATGTTCTTTAGCGCCGGAGCTTGGAGCTGGAAGCCTTGGCTAAAACTAGGCTGGGATGCCTTCTTTTACCATTACGCCGGCTCGGAGCAGGCTCCCGGGGTGGTGGATTTGGATTATCTGCATCCTTACGTTAAGGCGGATTTTGCCTATTACACCGACATGCAAGAACTTTCGCTTAAGGCAGGCCCCATGCTAAGCTACCAGTGGGATCGTAAGCAGGAAGAAAAGCAGAGTACCCCTTGTGGGGCCGAGTTGGTACTGACCGCACGCAAATGGAATGTTTCGCTGCAAAATACCAGCTATTTTGGAAGCAATCTACAGTATCTATACAATAATTTAGATACCGGAGGAATCAAGTATGGGCATGATCTATACTTTGGAAACCCTTGGTACAGAGGCTTTTTTGATTCTTTGAAGGCAAGCTGGGAGCCTAACATCGCCCCCTTCCTAAAGCTTAGGGTGGCGGCCAGGTTCACCTTCGACAACTCCGGCTTTATAGGGAGCCAGCAGTATTTTGGATTTATCTTCAATCTAGATAAATACCGTCATCCTAAAATGGGAGCGGGGAGAATAGGCAATTTTACCGAACAAAAGAAAGGAATTCCTCTATAATGAAAGTTAAAGTATTGTTAATCAGCTTGTTAGCTATTGCATCGTGTGCTCCCCAAAATGGCACACACACTCTTACTCTACTCACTACCGACGATGTGCATGGGGCTTGGTTTGATTCTACCTACGTGGGGCATCAGAACAAAAACAGCCTTTTTGCCGTTAATTATTATGTAGATAGCGTACGAACTGCCGATGGGGCTGACAATGTGCTATTGTTGGATGCCGGCGATTGCCTTCAGGGAGACAATGCCGCATATTACTTCAATTATGTAGATACCACAGACGAGCATCTTTTTGTGCGTTTGGTGGATTATATGGGCTACGATGCCATTGCCGTGGGGAATCACGATGTGGAGACGGGGCATGCCGTTTACGATAGGGTAACGGAGCAACTGGCCTCACATGGCATCCCTTTTATGGCGGGGAATGCCATTCGCAACGACAACGGCAAGACTTATTGGCCTCTGTATAAAGTATTTAAACGTGCTGGATTGAAGATTTTGGTGTTGGGCTATACCAACCCTGCAATGGATACTTGGCTTGACGAAAGCATTTGGAGCGGCATGCACTTCGAGAATCTGATTCCGTTGGTGCAAAATGACGTAGACCGCCTGAAAGCTAAGCTCAAACCCGATGTTACCATTGTTATGGCCCACTCAGGTACAGGCGAAGGCAATGGCGAAATACTTGAGAGCCAAGGACTTGACCTTTACAAGAGCCTTCGTGGAGTGGATTTTTACGTTGGAGCGCACGACCATAGGCAGGTGGTTTATTGCAACGATAGCATAGGTTTTATCAACACCGGGAACCGTAGCAAATATGTGGGCTATGGCAAAATCACTCTGGATTTTAAGGGAGGTAAGGCAGCTTCAAAGCAGCTGGAAACGGGGCTCATCAAGGTCGATAGAAACAAGGCCGACGCTAGCATGAGAGATGCTTTTAGAGCTGATTTCGAGAAGGTTAAGGCATTCACTCTAAGGGAGGTTGGAAACCTTGCGATGGACATGTATACCCGAGATAGTTACAAGGGTATGTGCGATTATCTGAACTTGGTTCATAGAGTGCAGCTGGAAAGTACGGGTGCGCAGATTTCCTTTGCCGCTCCTCTTACCTACAATGGCAAAATCTCCAAGGGCACTCTGGTCTACAACGACATGTTCACTCTCTATCCATACGAAAATCAGGTATATAAGCTAAAGATGAATGGTAAGCAAATTAAGGATTTTCTGGAATATTCCTACGGAATGTGGCTTTCTGAGCCGGGCAGCGAGCATGTGCTTCGCATAATTAAGAAGGATGACCCCAGAAACAATCAGGCAGCTTGGTCCTTCGAAAAGAGGTCATATAATTTTGATTCGGCAGCGGGCATCAATTATACCGTGGATATAACTAAGCCTGAGGGTAATAGGGTGAATATCACTACTTTAGCCGATGGTACTCCCTTTGATGAGACCGACGAATATACCGTGGCGATGACTTCTTACAGGGCAAATGGCGGTGGCAACACCATTACCGAAGGTGCGGGTCTGGCAAAGGAAGAGATTGAGAGCCGGATTCTCGCCCGTTACGGAGAGATTAGAGACTATATGTACGATTTTATCCTGGCTAAAAAGGAGCTTACCCCGGAGAGTATATACAATGCATCCACCATGGGAGAATGGCATTTTGTCCCCGAAGCCAAGGCTAGCTCAGGGATAGAAAAGGATATGTCTCTGCTGTTTACGCGCTAGTGGCGCAGATGCTTAAGTTTCTCACGTAGAGACCCGTCCAGGGCCATTTTCATCATCTTGCGAGAGCCTTCGAACTGCTTTAGAAGCTTGTTCACCTCGGCTACCGAAGTTCCGCTGCCGTCGGCTATCCTGCGGCGGCGGCTTCCGTTAATGGCCTCGGGATGCTCACGCTCGTAGGGGGTCATGCTATGGTAGATGGCCTCGGTGCTTTTGAAGGCCTTGTCGTTGTCGATATCCACGTCTTTAAGCTGGTTGCCGACACCCGGGAGCATGCCTGCGAGGTCCTTGATGTCTCCCATTTTTCGAACCTGCTGAATCTGGTTGTAGAAGTCGTTGAGGTTGAACTGGTTCTTGGCGAGTTTCTTGCGAGTTTCGCGGGCTTCCTTCTCATCGTAGGCTTCCTGTGCCTTTTCAACAAGCGAAACCACATCGCCCATGCCTAAAATTCTATCGGCCATACGGCTAGGGTAGAATAGGTCGAGGGCTTCCATCTTTTCGCCGGTGGATACGAACTTGATGGGTTTGCCGGTTACAGCCCTAATGGAAAGGGCGGCACCACCTCGGGTATCACCATCTAGCTTGGTAAGCACAACTCCATCATAATCAATGGCTTCGTTAAATGCCTTGGCCGATTCAACGGCATCCTGACCTGTCATTGCATCCACCACGAACAGGGCTTCCGAAGGTTGTACGGCCTCGTTCATTGCCCTGATTTCGTCCATTAGCTCCTGGTCCACACTGAGTCGTCCGGCGGTATCGACTATAACCACGCTGTAGCCCTCTTGCCCAGCCTGAGAGATGGCGGCCTTTGCCACCTTGATAGGGTCGCTCTCGCCTTCGATGCTAAATACGGGCAGGTTAACCTGCTCGCCGAGGGTTTTAAGTTGGTCTATAGCGGCGGGGCGGAAGGTGTCGCAGGCTGCCAGCATGGTCTTGATTCCCTTCTTTTTGAGGTAGAGACCCAGTTTGCCGGTGAAAGTGGTTTTACCCGAACCGTTCAAACCTGCAACCAGAACCACTGCGGGATGCCCCTTTATATTGATATCGCTCTGCTCGCTGCCCATGAACTCGGCAAGTTCGTCATGCACAATCTTCACCATCATCTGCTGTGGCTTGACGGCGGTGAGCACATTGGCACCCATGGCCTTAGCCTTTACTCTGTCGCAGAATTCCTTGGCTACCTTGTAGCTGACGTCGGCATCCAGCAGGGCTCTGCGGATCTCCTTAATGGTCTCCGCAACATTAACTTCGGTTATTTTGCCTTCGCCTTTTAGGATTTTGAAGGACTTTTCTAATCTATCGGATAAGTTTTCAAACATAATTGGCGCAAAATTAAGGAATTTTTTGCATATTTGCTGAAAATAGTCCACCACAGGACACTAAAAAATAACCTAATGAAAAAAATAGCACAGTTGCTGCTGAAACTATCAGCGCACTTTGCCTCTCGCTCAAGGAGCGAGTCCCAAAGTCCTACCGACCGTAGGCTTACTGAGGAATTTGAAGGGTGGCTGGTCAACAAAGAGTACCTCGACGCAGATCAAACCATGGGGAGTCTAGCCCTGAAATGGAACGTCGCAAAGGAAGAAATCTCGGATTATACGCGCTTGCACTTCGGCAAGAATTTCCTGACATTCCGAAAGGAACTGCGTATAAAAGAGGCCAAAAACATCATTAAATCCCGTCCGGATTTATCTGTAAGGCAGGTAGGCGAGATGGTAGGAATTAACGATTGCACCAATTTCAAACGTCAATTTTGCGAAGTTACAGGCGAAAGTATACATAAATATATCCATAAAGTTAGGGACGACGGCAAGAAATGAGATTTTTTTGCTTAAATTTGCAGGATAATAGATTTTTATGGATTCTTCGTATCTTTTACCGTTGATAATTGACGCGGTTCTTACCGTGGGGATATCTTTTTTGTGCTCGGTGTGTGAGGCGGTGTTAATGTCCACCCCAATTTCTTTCATTACAATGAAGGAAGAGGAAGGCTTCAAGCCCGCCACAAAGTTCAAGGCCCTTAAAACCGACATCGACCGACCCATTGCCGCAATCCTGGCAATGAATACCATAGCCAATACATTCGGAGCTTCGCTGGTAGGTGTTTTTGCCGCCAAGGCCCTTGGTAGTCAATGGGTTGGGTGGGTATCCGCCATAATGACCCTGCTCATTCTCATCTGCTCCGAGATTATCCCTAAGACCATAGGAACCACCCATTATAAGTCGCTGATGGGCTTTGCCACAAAAACCATTAGCTTCCTGATGGTAATAATGTATCCAATTGTGCTGCTGATGCGCCTCATTAGCAAGGCCTTTACTGGCAATAGCGAAGAGGCTACCGTTAGCCGCGAAGAGGTGAGCGCCCTTGCAAATGTTGGAGAAGAAGAGGGTGTGATTGACAAGGACGAGAACAAGGTGATTCAGAATATAATCAAGCTTGACAATGTGCCTGCATACGATGCAATGACCCCTAGGGTTGTTTGCTCGGTGGCTCCTGAATCCATGACCCTTAAGGAATACTTCGAAAATGAGACCTTTGAGCATCATTCCAGAATCCCCGTTTATTCGGAATCTCCCGAGTATATAACCGGTTATATACTAAGGGATGACGCTCTTGAGAATCTGGCCGAAGATAAATTCACCAAAAAACTCGGCAGTATCAAAAGGGATATCTCCTATTTTAACGAAGAAACTCCTCTAGGTGAAATTTGGGACACCCTACTTAAGACAAAGGAGCAAATGTGCATGATTGTGGACGAGTATGGCTGTTTTGTGGGTGTGTTAACACTCGAAGATATCATTGAGACCATCTTTGGCCTGGAAATCATCGATGAGAGCGACCAGGTGAGTGATATGCAGCAGTATGCAAGGGACCGTTGGGAGAAGCGTCAGAAGCGTTATAAGAAGGTCAGGATTCCCAAGACCCCTGTCGAAAGCGAGCCTGCGCCCACACAGGAACAACCTACCGATGAGTAGGCTCGAAAATCCCGATAGCTTAATGAGCGTTCGCATCAGAAGGATTCTTCTGGTGTGCAGTAATTACGACAGCTATTCTCTTGAAGAGGACGGAAGAATAGAGGAACTCATTGGCGACGAGTACAGTGGCCTGAATCTTAGCAATCCACCTGCCATAACCAGGGCGGAAACCACTCTGGATGCCCTTGAGCTTGTAAAGGAGGGGGAGCGCTTCGATTTGGTGATTACCATGTACAATGTTGGGGAACTGGATGTTTTTGGCTTCTCCGCCCAGATGAAGGCCATCTGCCCATCCACCCCGATAGTGCTGCTGACTTCATATTCCAAAGTAATTTACTCTCAGATAGATAGCGCCGACCGCTCCAATATTGACTATGTGTTCTGCTGGAATAATTCCACAGACCTTATAATAGCTATTATCAAGCTCCTCGAAGACCGCCTGAATGCCGACAATGACATTTTAGGACATGGGGTGCAGGCAATTCTTTTGGTGGAAGACTCCGTGAGGTACTATTCCACCTATCTGCCACTGTTGTATACCCTTGTGCTTCAGCAAAATATAGAATCCATCAAGGACGCTCTGAACGAAAAGCAGCAGATAGCTCGCAAGCGCTCCAGGCCCAAAATCCTCATGGCAACCAACTACGATGAGGCCGTGGTGCTGTACGAGCGCTATAAAAAGAACATTCTGGGAGTGATTTCAGACGTTGGCTTCGTGCTTCATAGGGGTGATAGTTCCAAGGACGAAAAGCTTGATGCGGGTATTGACCTTTGTCGTCTGATAAAGAGCGACAACCCTAAAATGCCATTTTTGATGCAATCCTCGCAGGAAAGCATGCGTGCCGTGGCAGAGCAACTTGGGGTTGGCTTTGTGGTAAAAAAATCAAAGACCCTTACCCACGAACTTTCAGAGTATATAGAAAGCAATTTTGGTTTTGGCGACTTTATAGTTAAGGACCCTTCCACCGATGAGGAAATTGCCAGGGCTTCCGACCTTTATGGGGTTGAGAAGATACTTGAAACCATCCCTGACGATGCTCTAATGCGTCTTTTTAATAGCAATTATTTCTCAAAATGGCTGCTCGCAAGGGGCGTGTTCTCGGTGGGTAAGGCCCTTCAGCCCATGGTTGCGGAGGAGGTGCCAAATGCAAGAGAGTTGGTTCGTGCGGCAATCCACGATTATCGTATTGCCCAAGGACTTGGAGTGGTGGCTCGCTTTAATGCTGACACTTACAACGATTCCATTCGCTTCGCTCGTTTTGGCGATGGCTCCCTAGGCGGTAAGGCCCGTGGCCTGGCTTTTCTAAATCATTTGCTGCAAAAATACAATCTTTATGATAAGTGGAACGGGGTGCGGGTTTTGGTGCCTAGAACCTTTGTGATCACCACCGATTACTTCGACCACTTCATTCTGGATAATGGGCTTCAGTATGTAATTAATTCAGATGTCTCCGACGAAGAATTGCTTTCGGAATTTGTCTCGGCAGCCCTTCCTCCCAAACTTATGGATGCCCTTAGGGTATTCTTGCATCATAGCCATAGACCTCTTGCGGTAAGATCTTCTTCTAAGTTGGAAGATTCTTATTATCAGCCATTTGCGGGAGTTTATTCTACCTATATGATTCCCCGCACCGAGAATGAGGACCAGCAACTTCGGCTTCTTGCAAAGGCTATAAAGAGCGTATATGCGTCGGTTTATTTCTCGGCATCAAGGGCCTATATTCTCTCTACCGGCAATGTGATTTCCGAAGAGAAGATGGCGCTCATAATTCAGGAAATCACGGGCAGCCAGGACGGCAATTATTATTTCCCGACCCTTTCGGGGGTAGCACGCTCGCTTAATTTCTATCCTCTCGGATATGAAAAGCCCGAAGAGGGGATAGTGAAGCTCGCTTTTGGCTTGGGGAAGGCCGTTGTGGATGGGGAGAATGTGCTTAGATTCTCACCCGAATACCCCCAGAAGGCCATACAGACTTCCACTCCCGAACTTGCCATGAGGGATACCCAGAAGGCTATGTTTGCCCTGAATCTACAGCCCGATAAGTTCAAGACTTCCATCGATGACGCTGTGAACCTCGAGCGGCTTAGCATAGAAGAGTGCGCCGGCTTTAGAAACCTTCGTTATGTGGCTTCCACCTTCTCGATGCAAGACATGCGCATGGTGGATAATGCCCTTGCCGAAGGCCCCAAATTCATTACTTTTGCCCAAATTCTGCGTTTCGGAGTATTCCCTCTTGCCGACATAATAAGGGAGTTCCTGCGCATTGCCGCCGAGGAGATGAAGTGCTGCGTGGAGATTGAGTTTGCCGCCAATCTGGATGTGCCCAAGGGAGAAATTCCCTATTTTAACATATTGCAAATCAGGCCAATATCCGCCGAGAGCGCAGAGTCCGAGGTGGATTGGGGAACGGTCCCTACGCAGGGGGCGCTAGTGAGTTCGTCGTTAGCTTTGGGCATAGGTAAAATAGATGGTGTGCGGGATATTATCTATTTGAAAGAGAGCGAGTTTGATATTCTTAAAACCAGAGAGATGGCAAGCGAAATTTCGGAGTTGAATGCTAAAATGCGCTCCGAGGATAGGGGATATGTGCTTTGTGGATACGGCCGATGGGGTTCTTCCATCCCTTCTTTGGGGGTTCCCGTAAAATGGGGCGATATTTCGCAGGCCCGTGTGATTGTGGAGCAGAGCTTGGAGAATTTTCATGTAGACCCTAGCCAGGGCACTCATTTCTTTCAGAATATGACCTCTTTCAATGTGGGCTATGTCAATGTCGACAGCTATTCTCGTGGCGATACTTTTGATACCGCCGCACTTGATGCCATGCCCTCTGAATATGAGGGTAAGTACTTTAGACTCATCCACTTCGAAGAGCCCTTGCTAATTTATGTTGATGGAAAAAATTCGAGGGCGCAGATAAGTGCACCCTCGAAAGTCTAGTTTTATTCCTTTTCGTCGTGATGATGGCAGCAATGTCCATCGTGCTTGTGCTCACCATGGCAGCACTCGCCGTCTTCGTGGTGGTGGCAGTGTTCGCCGTGCTCATGATTGCAATGTTCGCCGTGCTCATGATGATGCCCGCAGCCACAGCCGCATTCATCGTCCTCGGGCATTGGGAGAAATTCACCATGTAGGCCTTCTGTAAGCTCTTTTTCGGTGGCATCTCGAACCGACTCCACACTTACTGCAAAATGCAGAAGCTTGCCTGCGAGAGGGTGATTGAAGTCCATGGTAACGGTATCATCGCCAACGGATGCAACAGTACCTTGCACTACCTGGCCGCTGCTATTGAACATGGGCACTACGGTTCCGGGAACCAGCAGGTCTTCGCGAAGCATGCCGTTTACCTCAAATGAGGATTTGGGAATGTCGAATTTGTGCTTTTCGTTGTACTCTCCATAACCTTCGGCGGGGTTTACGTCAAACTCCACCTTGTCGCCCTGCTGCTTGCCTTCGAGCCCCGCTTCAAATCCGGGAATCATCATGTGCATGCCCTGGATGTACTCCAGAGGCTCTCCCTCGCGGGATTTGTCGATGCTTTGTCCGTCCACTGTGAGTTCGTAGGCAACTGCCACTACTTTGTTTTTTTCGATTTTCATATTGTTTTGTTTTAAGAATTATCCGCTAAAATCCACGTTTGCGAACGCTAAGGTAGGAATTAATTTCGACATACAGCTTCTGGCGTCGTCGCCGGCTATTAAAAGATTGCTCCAAAGCTGTAGGAAGTTACCAGTGATTAGCATTTCGCTTACGGGGTGAACTATCTTACCATCAGCGAAATAGAAGCCTTGGATGCCGTAGGAGAAGTCGCCCGTGGCGCTGTTGCTGTTGCCGCCGTTAAATTCCGTTACCAGTATTCCGTTGCCTACGGCTGAGAGAATTTCCTCGCAGCTGCTAGGCCTTGCCCCGAAAATCGTCTCGCTTCGCTCGACCCCACCACTGGCTTCGCCAGCGGTCCCCCCTCTTACACTGCCGCCCACTTGTGGCAAAGTCCCCTTGAGGGGTGCAGGGGTGTTAAATGTTGTGCCACGTGGCAACGTGGCATGGATTTTCGGGGCAAGCCTGGCAGCTGCGTACGGCAGAACCTTCGGCCTAATGGCCTCCTCCTGGGTGGGGGCAATGCCAAGCTTGTTGGACATGTAAGTGTTGACGAAGTATTCCTTTACAATGCCATCTTCGATGATGGGTCGCTCCTTGGTTGCAACTCCCTCTGAATCAAAGTATTTGGAGCCCGTTTGCCCCTTGATTCTGGGGTAGTCCACAATGTTGAAGCCCTTGGGAAAAACCCGCTTGCCTACGCTATCCTTTAGGAAGGAATTGCCCTGTTGGATGCTAAAGGCATTAAGGGCCGAAAGGACCGGGGAGACCATCTTCGAGGCAACGTCGCGGTCCACCACAAGATTGTATTTCCCCGAAGCTAACTCCTTGGGATTCATTTGTTTAACAGCCATTTCGAGAGCCTTGGCCCCGCATTCATCTGCTTTGAATTCAGCATCCTTTGGGGCCGCTTCCCACCAAGAACCGCTATATTTGCGGCCATCCTCGCCTTCAATTGTTATTTCTGTCCAATATTCAAAGGAGGTTTCGCTGTGGATGGCCTCCAAGCCGTTGGTATCCACCAGATAATTATAGTATTCCGAATCTGAATATTCGCTTTCTTCTGAAATCACCTTCCAACCCTTGCCTTCCTTGGTTTTTAGGGCTAGGGAGAGGGCCTTGGAGATTCTTTGCTCAGCGTTGATTTTGCTATATTCAGGGTCGTAGATTTCCAGCTCGTTGCCTGTAAGGGCGTCCTTAACCGTTCTGGAAGGGTCTGCAAGGTCTCTGCACGGGTCTTCCGCAAGCATCTTAACCGTTTCCACCGCCCTTTTTATAAAGGACTTTAGAGAGTTTTCTTCTATTCTGTTTGTGGAGAAACTGCCGTACTTGCCATCGGCAAAAATTGCGATGCTAATGGAGCTATCCAGGCAGCTGGTTACTTTGTCTACCTCGCCATTGAGGGTGCCCACAAGGTCCATTGTGCTTTTGCTAAGGGATGCCCTTGCCTTGCTTGCTCCCGCTTCAAGGGCAAAATCCAGACATTTTCGGGTCAGCTCTTTTTGATTTTCAGCTATCATTCTACTCTCCTCCCACAATTAAATTATTAACCAAAACACTTGGAATTCCGCAACTTACGGGCACACTCTGCTCTTTGCCACAGGTCCATGTGCCGTTGTCTATCTTAAGGTCGGCGGCAACAGCACTAATATCTGCAAGTGCCTGGGGGCCGTTGCCTATGATGTTGATATCCTTGATTGGCATGGTGAGGGTCCCGTTTTCTATTAGGGCCCCGCTCTTTACGAAGAAGGTGAAGTCTCCCTCGCCGATTTTAACCTGCCCATTTGAGAATTTATCAACATAAATACCTTTTTTTACACTGTGTATAAGGTCCCCTAGAGTGCCGTCGGTGCCACTTTCCATGTAGGTGCAGCGCATTCTGGGGATGGGATTGTATCTAAATGACTCTCTTCGCCCGTTGCCGGTTGGAGCCACCCCATAAAAAGCTGCGCTGATTCGGTCGTGAAGATAGCTGGAAAGCACTCCGTCCCTAACCATATAGGTCTTTTGCCCGGGGATGCCCTCGTCATCGTATGTACATGCGCCCCTATTGCCATCTATTGTGCCGTCGTCAATTATGTTGATGCCGCTCTTTGCCACTCGCTTGCCCATTTTATCGGCAAAAATGCTCTGGCCCTTGCGGTTGAAGTCGGCCTCGAAAGCATGTCCCATAGCCTCGTGCAGTAGGATGCCCGATGCCCCAGCGGCCATCACCACAGGCATTTTGCCACCCTTGGGCCTGCGAGCTTCAAAAAGGGCATCCACACCAGCTACAGCTTCGGATGCTATTTCTTCCAAAAGGGCATCGCTGATTAGCTCAGATCCTACCCTGAAACTGCGGGATGCCGTGCCCGTCTCGCTCCTGTCTCCCCTAAGGTAAATGACTTGTACAGAGATACTTCCGCAGGGGCGGGTGTCGTAGGTAAGTTCCCCTAGCGAATTGTACATCATCACATCGCTCACATTCCAACTTAGCATGGCTAGTACCTTGAAGGTGCTGGGCTCTTTGCTACGAATAAGGCTTTCGAGCTTTAGTAGAGCGGGTACGAATTCGGCAGCTCCACTATCTCTCCAATCTCGCCTTTGACTATACGGAAGATGCACTTCGGCCTGTGGCGTTGCGGCTGTGGTCTTGCTTTGTGGAGAGGAACCTTCGGCTATGGCTCCTGCTGCGGACGCTGCCTTTTTTAGAGCGGAATATTCGGTGGTTTCGGCGTAGGCATAGCCGGTCTTCTCGCCGTTAAGCACCCTTATGCCGCAGCCGTAGTCTATATGAGACCCGCCCGAACCCACTTGCCCATCTCGGAGCAGCAGGTCGGTGTAAATGGTATTTTCGAAGTAGAGGTCGCACCAACTGCCTCCCGTTTTAAGGCCTTCGGATATCAGATTTTGCATCTGAACTTCGCTTACACCGAAGAGGTTTAGGTAAAAAGATTTATTTTGTGTCATTTGCAATTGCTTGAATCACAGCGTATTTCTCAACATTCTTAATTATTATATCGTCTCCTCCGCCCTCGGCTATAACCGTAAAAGGGGTTTGGGAGTTGTCGGCCAGAATCCATCGGTCGCAGATGGGGGCGTATGTATTAAAAAAGTATTTTATGCCCATGTAATAACGGCGGCGAACCACATTTTCGGGGATATTGTGGCCTCCTGCCTCCACCCTGGCTTTTACCCTTGCCACCGCAAGGTCGGGGGATGAAAGCCAAAAATAGAGCAGGGTAATTGTGTATCCCCGTTTTTTAGCGTCGTTTATTATGCCCAGCAAAGACCTTGTAGCTAGAGTGGTTTCCACGCTAAAATCTTCTCCCCGCTCCATTAGATAATAGATTCGCATTACCATGTAACGGCTAGCCATTACCGAAGCTTTCCCCGGGTTGAAGGGTGAAAGGCTCTTTGCGAATTCGTCGGAATTCACGAACTGGCTACATTCCAGCATTTCGGGCAGGAGCGTGTACGATGCGGTGGTTTTGCCAGACCCGTTGCAACCTGAGAGAATGTAAAGCTTAGGCATTGTTCACTCCGTATCCAAATAGAGCAAAATCTCCCTTGGCGGGGTCGTCGGGGAAGATTTGCCTGAAAGCATCGGTGATTTCTTTTGCCGCCTCGAAGTCTTTTGACTTGCGGGTAATCATACCCAACTCGGTAGCCTGGCGATGCACGTGAACGTCCAGTGGGATTATCAGGTCCCGCTTGTCGCTGTGCTTCCAAAGGCCAAGGTCTACCTTGCCGTCGTCGCGTACCATCCAGCGGCGCATCATCCAGATTTTCTTGTTCGCTGCCTTTGGGTCTTCCTTTTGCCCGAAAATTTGCATCCTGATTTGCTCGGTGCTTAAACTTTCGAGAGAGCGGGGGCTGCTCGACAAACCCATGCCAGCCCCCGCAGCTGCGCCAGAGTAGAAATTTTTAAGTCTGGTGCAGATTTGGGCAACCTCACTCCATTTGATGGTACGATGAATCGAAGTATCGTCGTCTCGATAATCGCC
>Ga0181612_134141_pt1 | contig 26511 bp, 17 predicted proteins | sample HoacroProtozoa21_FD_119630 | JGI IMG/M metagenome (GOLD analysis project Ga0181612, IMG submission 119630) | Hoatzin crop microbial communities from Cojedes, Venezuel. Combined Assembly of Gp0051906, Gp0051904, Gp0051908
GATGGCTTTACTGCTGTTTCCAGGTGCCAACTAGTCTAACACCCACTCATCTCACTGGTCTACAAGATTAAGTAGTTGGATTCGGCACTCTGATCACGTCTTACTTAACTGAATTTTTGCTACAAAGGCTTGATGTTCATATCTTCACATGCATCAAAGAGGATAAGAAACGAGTTTACTTCAGATGGGATAAAACATCACTCTAACAACTTCTACTATAAAAGAAGTTGAGTGAAATCAGAGATACGGCAGCTTGTGCAGGCTACGTTGCTTGAGGAGCAGCCTTCTGTCTGGTATGCTGCCCTTCAGGCATGACTCCCCTCCCTCCAGCAGGCAGAGGGAACCGGTGCATCCCCAACGCAAGCCCGCCCAACTCCCCAGCCAAAGGCGACAGACAGGTTGGGCTGGGGGGGCACACAGCGTCCCGCTTGCAGCACTTTGATCTGGGGCTGTACAAGCACCAGCCAAGTTCCCAGCCAGGTGGGACCGAGGCAAGAAGGAAGGATTTTCCCTCCTGCCCTTCCTTCATCTTTGATTTGGGTTTGCAGTGCGGCTTTGGAGTGGGCAAGTGAACCAAGGGGACAATTTCTTCTGAAGACAAATACAGCCCAGGACTGCATTCAGAAACTAGGCCGATATACTGAGCAGAACGGCTAAAAGAGAATTTGAACTATATTGTTAGGAATTTCTCCCCACACGGTTTTGCAGCTGGCTGACCCCATACTGACTGCATAGCAAGAGAAGAGGAAGCAGAGCCTTGGTGAGGCTATCTGCTGTGACCCTCCATACCTGCTGTAAGACACTACCACACACTGTAACAATTAACATGCACTCATATTCCTGAGAAGGACCATTTACCTGCTCTTAAAAAAAACAAAACCGCAAAACACACATATAAAGCATCAAGCTGAAACCGCATAGTATAAGGTACACTAAAATAAAAGTTACTCCACAAGCAGTGGAAAGGCTGACACCTGATTTTCTATAGAGATTCCTCTCCACACCGCAACCCCTGCTCCTGCCTCCTTCCCCTGTGCTACTCCCTCCCTGCAAGCTGTGCACATGGATGTGGCAGAACATGGATCACACAGCTCTGAAGATGAGCACGTAGGAATTTCTCAAAATAAAAGTTTCAACTGGAATTATGTAAGGGACCACTTTCAAAGATCACGTTGCAATTATTTGGTTCAAAGCATGGTCAAGAAAGCTGCTGCTTTAATTGAAGGATTAGTGAACTGATAACATAGTCTCTCCCAGTTATCATGAGTCGCTACCTGACTGAAATAAGCCTCATACTGATTACCTTCAGCTGATGTTTTAAAAATAATGCTACACAAAACTAGAACCAAAAGAATTACATTCATAATGAAGGTAGGAATAAATTACACTGTATTTGATAAATTAGCTTCTCTTGATTTAAAGGAAAGCAAGACAGCTAAGGTGTTTGACAGCATTTTTAACAGTCATAGATCTGACTGAAGAGTGAAATACAACAAAGAATCTTAATGGTATTAAATGTCTGTTAACAAAGAACAACCCTTTCTTTCCAGCATCCATAGTTTAAATCAGAGTTCTGCTGAAGGGAACAAAGATTTCAGTATTTCTAAAGCCAAACTCCGAATCTTAATAAAACTGTCCCAGCACCATCAATACAAGGTTAGCAGCACTCTACAATCTTTACTGCCTCATCAACGGTCTAAAGCTTTTAAAAATCCATATGCCTACAAAACCTGCTGGAGCTGTTACACACTGAGGATTTCACAGCATTATTGACCTGGGCAGCCTCTTTATCCTCAGTAAGTTATTTTAAGCAACTTTCTGCCAGCAAGCAAGTCTCTTTGTTAGCCTTTGTCTGTATTATTGCTAAAGCACTGTTTACAATACAGCACAAAACGGAGAGGTACTTAGCAGAAACCAGAAAGGGGTCTGTCAAGTTCACTTTTCACTTTTTTGTTTTTTTCTCCACTTTCCTGATATGCTTCTAATATCCTACAGATCACTGCCCTGCTGCCAGGAATCTGGCTACACACCTAAGCCACCTTCTGAGAGGGAGCAACATGAATGCACAGCAGACAAAAAGACAAATCCACATATTCTCAGGGCCATGTTATTTAACTTGCACACTTTCCTCTGCCTTGTTGACACTTTTATATATATACATATATCTCACAGAGAAACAGAAGCTAGTAACTATGTTTACCTACCGAGTTAAGAAAACACATCATATGGCTTGGGAGGTAGGTGAGGAAGGGAAGAAAAAAAAAAGAAAGGTAAATTTCTCATACTTCAGACTCAAAACACAAACACTCTGCTTTATTCTTAAATCCCTTATCAGATAAAGTTCTCCAGCTTGAGGACCATATTTCTGTGGCAGGGTAGAAAAAGCAAACTTCAACCAGACGCATATCAGCACACACCAAAAAGCAATCTCATGGTCTTCTGCAAGCTCACACCTGGAGGTATCAACTGAGAAGGCCAGTACCAGCACAGCAGTCTTCCTTGGATTGTGACTTATGAATAGCCACAGTCAAGCAGCCACATCCACGCTGCTTCTACTTTCCTATTTATGAAAAATATTTATGGGGTGCAACTCTTGCTCGTCCTTTTACTTCGAAGTTTCATATCTTGAAAGCTTGTGTGGCCAGTGGCCCATACTACTCCTTGGTGTCATCAGAACTACTAAGACCTACCCTGTTTTAATTCAAATGCACGCTGTAAAATGTACTCAACTGACAGCCTACACAAGCACGGAGAAATTTAGATTTGATACCAGCTTCCTTATCACACCTGATAACTAGACTCTCAGATGAGGGCAAAGACATGCAGAGGAAGCTGCCCAGAGAGAAGGAGATTTAAACTGACATAAATTGACTCCACAGAATCTCTGCTAGTGATGTTTTATTTCTGGATGTTAGATCAACTTTCCTATTTCCTTGTTAAACCCGTACCTTGTGGAGTGAATGGAAAGAACAGATATTTTCTAAATTATCAATTCGGTAAAGTTTTCAAGTATCACAAGAACACCTTTTAAGTCATGTTTTACGGAAGCAAATAATTCAGCACCTGCATCTATATGCTACTTAACACGGTTAAGAAATGGCAAAAATATTGGACACAACGGATAAGTAACCTGTCAACCCTGAGATATGCTAGATAAAGCACGAATGTGTTCCAATTATCTGCACCTTATTTCCGACAGCCCTGCTTCAAAAATACAGCACGTAATCTGATCCATATAGCTGTCAATCAAATGGACAAATTCTCTTAAGGCTTCATTGCAGATATGTCCCAAAGCAATTGCACTTTACAAGGCTAACCCAGATTAATAACAAAAGATTAATTCAAACCACAGGTTTTTCTCTGCATGCAATAAAAAAGGTTGCTACACTGATGGCATTAGAAAGCTTCTTAGTTCTTGTTTCTGTTTGCTTCAGTAAAAGGGTCACTCGGCACTTGGAAATGGAACAAGCAGAAGGGGGTTTCATCAGTCTAAGTGTTACGGATGTCGGCTGCTTAATAGACCTGACCTCTCACAAACCTGCTCACCTCCCTAGGTTCTGGAAGCTTAAAAAAAAAATCCGAGGACAAAGAGGGGAGGTATAAAGACTTTGCTTAGGGAGACCATACGGCAAGACATTCACATCTGCCACAGCAAGACAACACAGAATAGTTTTAGCAACATTAATAGTACACTTGCACATGTATATAGAAAATAGAGTGGTCAAGGAGTGTGTTTCAAATGAGAACAATGCAACGCAAAGGAACATTTTAACTGATGCATCTATACAGCTAGATAGAACAATGCGCCTGTAACATGGTTTTCAAAGAAAGTGTAGAGAAGCTTTGTGTCACACAAGAATATTGTAGTTAAGTTCTTCTCAAATTAGACACTTTGATCAGGAATAAACCTCTTTTCACAAGGCACGCATGAAGTGTCAAAATAAGGTTTTCTGATAAACATACATGAGCAAATTAGATCAAGAACTTGTCGATAAATACAATTCTTTAAATGATATAAATGGAGGCTGCTGTTTGCGGTGTGTTGGCGAAGACAACTGCAAGGAGGCAATTGCAACATGTTACAACACAGCAAGCAGCATTTGATTACTCACTTTGAAGAGACAGAATAGATTTTCTAGAAAGAAATGCCATTTTAGGGGAGAGTAACTGTATGAAGGCAGACAATGACCACGAAACATTTGAGAAACTCAGTTCATGTCAGTAGCTGACATCTCTTCTTAAAAGTCACTCAGAAGTTCATTCGACTTCATAACACCACGATAAACAAAGACCATTAGGTAGAAGAATGCAACAGCTCCTGGTATTTTGATAAAGCAGTCACCAGCTCACTTAATTTCTTTAGAAAAAAATGAATTCATAACAGGCACATCCCACGAAAATTAATGACACTTGTCCAGTGAAACACACAGCTGCCCTTCACTCGCAGAAAAATTGCCTTGTTGAGATAAACTGGCACTCCAAGGGTTTGTTGTGCTGAAACTGCTCACTGAAGAGGACAGGCCCTCCTGGAGATGGAAGGCCCGGTCCAGCTCCTGGCAGGGGCTGCCCTTCCTCCATTAACGATGTGTGCACACACGCAGGCCCTCAGGGAAGCCTCCGACAGGCTGGGCAAGCAGATTACTGCTGGCTTACAGCTCAGATACAGCACGTTATGCAACCGAGAGGCTTAACAAGTCTCCATTTCATTCTTTTAAAATGAGTTTGAAGGGGAAAGAAATGAACGGTCCTGAGGAAGAACACCAAAAAAGTGACATAAACCCCTCAAAACACAGTGCAAAGCTGCGGGATAACGCCTCAGTTTTCAGTGACCGGGGTGAGCGCAGTCAGGAGGCTTTGCCAAGAGCCCTGTCTGCCATGAAGTCTGACAAGAAGCCGGGACTCACTTTTTATTTTCTGCTCAAACAACATTTCCTTCTTGAGCCTGTTCACAGTTTTTAAAAGGAAAGGCCAGGCCACGCTCTGCAAGTCTAATATTCTTTAAATCTGCTTTGGACGTCACTCCACCTTCTGCCGCAGGGGTCGTGGAGGGGCAGGGAGAGGGACGGCTCTGTCCCGCCGGCCCCGTTGCCCATGGTGGCAGCAGCCACCGGGCCCGTGACGCTGTGGCTCGCCACACGCACCAGCTTGGCAGTGACGCTGTCGCTCGCCACACGCACCAGCTCGGCAGCCACCGGCGTCGGGCAGGCAGCAAACGCTGCCGGAGCCAAAGGCGACCCTCTGGGCAAGCCGCGGCATGCCTTTACAGGCAACGTGGTGGTGTCTCCATTACTTTCCCGGTAGGGCCGGTTTGGAGTGGCACACCATTTGCATTCAGAGAGAAAAACCTCATTTTGCCACCACAAAGCTGAGGAGAAGTTTCCAGCAAGCCGTCCCCAGGCACGTGCCTGCTGGACATTAACCCCCCAGCCCGCCTCGTGCCAGCTCCGCAGCAAGCCCAGCTAGCGCCGACTACCCAGCAGGGCCCCGCTTTTCAAAACCCCGTTTTGCGGGGATAAAAGGGGGTTGTGCTATTCTCCTCTATGTGCTTATTACAGCTGCAATTCACAGCCTGGAAAGTGCTCGGGTTTGTAACAGCCAACTGCAGTCCTCTGGCATTTGCTGAAGCAAAGTATAAAAGTGGCACTTAAAGATTTGACCAGAAAACCTCAGCACATACAGTCTGTATGCTGAGGGACAGGCTGCAATAGTACTGCTTTTTTGTCTTTTCTTTTTTAAGCCAATACACAAGATTCAAATAAAGGGACAGTTTAGGATACCTCACACCGCTTCTCCACCTTACACTATCTTAGGAAATCAACTTAATATCCTATCATTGATTTATAAACAGGATATATAGTATCCTATATGTCCTAGGATATATCATAACCTGTTATCTATTTATAATCAGCCCTATCATCTGAAAGTTAAAGCTAACGTTCACCGAAGGAGTCAGTAAGAGGAACAAGCTTCTCCCTCACTTCCAAGCTTCCTCCACTGGATCACACAGCTGAAGGTTTCCATTTTGCTGACAAAGGTTGTCATTCACGACATTATGCAGCGCTGAAGAAGCCAAACAGATTAAATGGACATCTGCCTTTCCAGTCTGCTATAAAAGTGGTTTAATACCAAGCAGTGTTTAAACAGTAAAACTGTCTGCAATTGCTGCTCCATAATCTGTGAGTAATCAATCAATCTCAATGCTGAGCTTCCATTACTGCTTCTCTGCAAGCAGCTGGAAAAATTTCCAGAGCATATACTCCTTGTTTATATCCCAGCGTTAGAGAGGAATTAAACACAGATTCAGTCTGCATTCACAGTGATCCTGGAACACGTCAAGACTCAGGCTTATATTTCCAAAGCAAAGCACAGAAGTTTCCATGAAACCTCCAGTTATGGCAGCTACTTGCCATGTTACTTCCCCCCTGAATGCGTTATTGCCCAAAATACCCCGAGAGCCCTCACCCTGCTGCTCTTTGAAGCCTCAGCACCTCAGACGAGAGCGCAGGAGGCAACTGCGGTCCCATGCCACCCATGGAGCTCAGCTGCTCCAGCCTGAAGCCGTCCCAAGCAACAGCATCAAACTCGACGTCTTTTTCAGACTTGTTGCTTGATGTTGTAATGACTATGGGATTACGACTGTCGTGTTGGGGATTCAAAGGCTTACTTCTTTTAACAACGTAATCTGTGTTGACACGTTTTGGTTGAGATCTAAGTGTCCCTCGCCCTCAGAGCTATGTGAACCCTGCCAGCAGAAGCTACGCACACCTCCAGCTGATGTCTCTACTCAAGAAAACTAAAGCTGTTTCCCTTTAAGCCGTGGAAGGCCGAGGAGATGCAGCACTCCAGCCCAGCCATGGGACTTCGGTTGGAGCAAGAACAGAGCTAAAGCCAGGTAGCTCCCAGAGGCTCGGTGCACCTTGTGATAGGGTCACACCCGGCTTACCCTACTTCTCCCAGCTGGAGATGGTTTCCAGAGTGGATTAATGCTGAATCATGCTGCTTTATTCTGTTGCGCATAGGTTGTTGCACAGTGCTCTCTGACACGGTATATAAAGCATGTGACTAACATCCATGACCTGTTTGTCACTTCATCCCCTCCCCAACGCCAGGATTTCACATGGCAGAGCCCCTTGCTTTATCTGGCGTGGGCAGACAGGCTGTCTCACAAAGGCAAAAGTTATGTCATTCAATTTAGACGTGGCAAAAGTGACATCAGTTCACCATAACAGGGATATCAGTCCCTGATCTCACACCTCTCAGCTGACAACTAATTAAAGGCAGCTCCCACCCCACTTGTCTATTCATCAGTAAATTCTGAGTTTCCAGCAAGCTCTCGGCACAGCAGCTGGTCAGGACAAGGAGCCCAGCACTGGGCTCTGCTCCTCACAGCATCGGTGCTCAGCTCTGCTGCCAACTGCAGCCACCCAACCTCGACGGTGCCTCCTCCATGGGTTGGGACTTTCAGCTGGCCTGATGTAAAGTGCAATGCCTTAAAATGCAACATCAGCCTTGGATGAAACCTAAAGTATTTTTCCAACATTATCTGCATCTACTCCTATTCTTTGTGTCCCTCTCTGCTTGGCACAGGGAGGCAAAGGATCAAAGTGAGTCCCCAAAGAGTCACGTGCACATTCCTCTCCTCTCAATATCTCTACACAATTAGCATAATCACTACAAATAGATTTCACTTGCAATTTTTAACCCACAGGGCTCACACTGGATTATCCAATTCAGGGCTTTAATAGAGCGGCACTCTCAGATGAGACTACAGAGATGGCAAGACAGAAAGTCACAATGTATTTAAGGCACCTAACTTTCCTTCAATTCCAAGTAGCTAAATTTAGGACCAAAAGGTCCTTCTACAGATCAATGGAGAGACGTATGATTCTCCAGAGGGCTGGTCACAGCCCTGATACTCTGCATCTGAATTCAGACTCCTCAGCTAACAGTTAACAGCCGAACAGTCCTCCCAACACATGTTAAGCAAGGGAGTCAATCTCTTGACTGAAACGGTACCTATAAAGTCAGGTTCCAGTAGGTCTGAGTGAGTTTTGGAATAAAACAGTAGAGGGGTACATTGCAAAGCCAGCAGATCTGCATTTTCCAAGGGAGCAATTACTGTGACAACAGCCCATTTACGAGACTCGGAAAGAAACCTCAGCATCTCGGTGCTGCCATAAGCTGCGCTGAAAAAAAAAAACCCCAAACCCCATGCTTCAGGCTGCAGACCCATACTTTTGCAGCTGATGGTTCCAATAAGAGACCTCTGTTTATCTGTAATGACACAGTGTAACCCAACCAAGTAGGTGACTCGTCCCTGGACTGGGACAGCGGGTACTCATTTCTCTGGATGCTTTATAAGGAAGGGGGGAAAAAAAAAAAGTAACCACAGCCCAATTCCTGACTGCAGAGTTCTTTCAGCAAGAAGCCCCTGTATTTCTCTGGCCATGTACAACAGCAGCTATTTCAGCTCTGCAGTATACAAGCACCCAGACATCACTGCCATGCAACCAAGCGTGCGGAACTGATTATATAAAAAAAAAAAAAAAACACAACACAATTCTGCTGGCTAATTAGCACAGCACTATGTGCCAAAAAAATTCTTCCAGGTAAACTTTTTACCTCTTCTTATGCTGCTTATAGTCGCTTGATGACTGCCATGAAAGTTATATTGGTCCACATTTGGAGTGTTGCAACTCTCCTCTAGTTGTTCATTCTACCCTGTACAGTCATTAAATGAATGGTAACATAGATCAGAACCTTTCTCAATGCCATCCAGTGTGTACAGGAAAACGCACACTGAACATAAAGCTTTAGAAATAAGATTTTCCGTGTGCCGCTTCGAGGAATGGAAACCAAAGGAGCACCTGCATTGCAATACAGTAATCAAAATCCACAAGATAGCGCAAGCCTGAATAGTTGTGTATCTCACAAGGATGCAATGGTTTGTAAAACCTGCAGACTGTATATTTTACTTTATTTTCTCATGCACAATGAGAATGAAGTGTAATCTCTTAAGGCTCAGAATTAAACATCCCACGTCAATCGTGCAATGACACAGAAACCAGTCAAGCCAGTTCAAAATTCAGAGTTCTTTTCTATGTAAATTTAGTTTCATTCCTAAAATCAACAGAGGCAGTAAGACCAGCATCCAGACACAAGTGAGACAGGCTCTCAAAATTCTGCCACAGTTAGTGTCAGAAATCTCCCAGGTGTGAAATGAGAAACTAATGGAGTTTGCTAGCGGTGAAAAGAATCAACCCTGAATTGCATGGCAGGAAACTGCTGCTGTTAAACATGATGATTATCATTTTAGCAACATTTTACCTACTAAATCCTTCATGGACCATAAGTATATGTAATGCTTTTCGATAAGAGCTCTGTATACCTATCAATTACAGAATAGCAGAAAAATTGACCTAAGGCCAACCTGTAAATGTGAGGTGTGCTTGTGTTAAAAAGTGCTTGAAATTTCTGGTAATTATACACCTATTCTACCTATGGACAATAAGGACCTACTCCCTCAGCATAAGACAGCACTCCAGTTCCTATTCCTGTGTCACCTTCTTCTCTTTCAAGCCAGGCTATTGATAAATGCCCACACAGAATGAAAACCCCCTAAGGATACCTGCACATAATGCACTTACAGACAATAGTGTCCTGGTCAGCGAGATGAAATTACCTTACAGTGGAGCAGAAAACCTTCCGAGAGGGACATGTTGTCCTAATGTAATAGGAGGCTGTGGGAACAAACAAGCCGAGAACAAAACAAGACAATTATACAAAAGCAACTTCCCAGCTAATGTCTGGGAGGCAATTACAGGATATCGGCGTGCTTCCTGGCCGCAAGCTGAAGTACCATCGCTGTTTGTCAGCGATAGGGGAAAAGGAAAAGAGGAAAAAGCACAAACAAGCACGGAGAATTTAAAATCCATTCCTGGAGAGCCCCAACGGCCCAGAGGGCCAGACTTAAAGCAAGGGATTCAGCTGCAAAGACACCTACTTTAAGGCAGGCATTTGCCTTGAGCTCAGTGTCCAAAATCCTATTTTAATCAATGGAAATCTAGTCACTGCAGCCAGGGGATCCCTGCAGAGCTCACTAAACACAGGCACATCACACCGCTTGGGATGCCCCAGGCACCCGCCTGGTCCCCAGCTCCTGCTCCAGAAGGACACCAGCCTCCTGCAGGTCCCGTCACACCTTCCAGGACTGTGCGGACCTCCCACTGCCAGAAGGTCTCTCAAATGGCACGAAAAGTTAAAAATCATTTGTCTTCTCTGTCCCACGCTGGGAGGGCAGGAGTTGCAGGCAGGAGGAGGAGGCTGTCTCTGAATCAGGGACCGGTCTGTGGCATACAAGACAAAGGACCCCGAATGAAGGTTGCGCAGACGTCAGAAACACTTCTGGAACACTCAGTTTTGTAACCCCAGCACACACTCCCTATACACAGGTATTGAATACAACATGAGCGAAGCCTGGCTTACCACCCTTCAGGGACAGTAATTCCACACATCAGGGCAAGCTTTGGAGGGTGCTCCAGGGTGTCACCCAACAAGTCTTTTGGAGTCCACTTATGCCACCTAGAAACTCCTCAGATTACAAGGTCCAGGCCAACCCCCGGATGCTCCTCACAACAGCAGATGTCAATGCAGACTTCCATATCCCATGTATGCAATATGATTATACAGGATAGGAGAACTACACTAAAGAATTTTTTCTCTCAGGTTGCCTTTTTTAATTAAAAAAATTCCAAGCACAGAAAAATAAATTTTCCAAACCTTCAAAGCGAATTTAAATAACCTGTTGTGTACAGAAGTGAGAAGAACACTAAAGTCCTTGTAACACAAATCTATTAGACAATTTTTCTAATAACTAGAAAACGAAGAACCCAAATCTTTGCCTTCCTCACCGCAACTCAGAATTGCTTAAACTGGTTCCCCTTGCTGCTGTGGTAAAGCCCCTGAGAACCAGCAATAGCTCCTGCACCAGTGAAGGAGCACGTCTAAGCTGTGCAGCACCCTGCTGAGCTCTCCTACAGATCGCTAAGCTCCCCTCATCCCCTGCCGCCTCCGACACATCCATGGCAGAGGCTGTGGGACCACAGGGTGCCACAGCAGCCATGGCTTCTTTGGAAGGAACAATCCTTCTCTCCTTTGCCACAGTGAAAAGCTAATGAGGGCACGGTGGGAAAGAGGAGGCTTGTGCTGTCCTGGCTCCACAGTGAGAGGTCAGCATTTTCACCAGCCCTGGGCTCCACTACACATAAAATCATTCTCAGTCTTATGCCTGTAGACACAGACATGACATCAAAAAATGTCACATTAGTCACACTTATAGCATAAGATCTGGAGAATATATTCTGATTTGGAGCCAGCTTTACTATCATTGCTGTGCACATAGCTACAAGGTGATTTGCACAGATTTACATGCAGCTTTTCATCAGTTCACAGCCACCTGGTCCCTTCACAAAACCAAGCCAAGTCTTCAAAGGACTTTAAAAAGGACTTGCAGGTTGCAATCCTGAACCAGATCCTATATTAGATGGGCAGCTGAAGACAACAAAATGAAGCGCTACCAGCTGGCTTTGTTAAAACACCTGTAGATCTTCTACTTCCAGAGTTCCTCACTGTACAGATCACCAGCAATATCTATATAGAGATTAGCAGAAAAATCTTGGTGAACATCTCATTCCTTCTTCAAGGCCATAAAGACAGGTCCAGGCAGGATTTGCCAAGGCTGATGTATTATCGTTTCCCTCTCGGCTGGATTAAGCCACAATTTGGCCAGGCATGGGGGTTGATGGTAGCTCTCTCCTCCTCATCAAGGTGTTGATGAAAGCTCCAAATAAAGCTTCCAAAATAAATGCTATTACAACATTTTCAGGGTGTAGGCACACCCCAAAACCTCATAAACGAACAACAGGGGTTTTGTTCTCTTGACTGAAGGCCAAGCATTTCCTTCCTTCTCAGGCTCTCAAACACACTAGCAAAAGTATTTTTCTTCAAAAATAAATTAGACTGCCTACTAACACACTGCAGCATGGTATGTAGAATGCAATTTGTACAGGCAGTCACAAAAAAAAAGGAAGACTGTACTCCATACTGCACTCACTTCTAATAAAAATAGTCATTTTGCTTTACTGTAATAATTCTAAAGGGGATAAAAGGACAATTTTATAAAAAAATAAAGCTCTATACATAATACACACGCAAAAATCCCTCACAAAATCCAGCCACTACCAAGGAAGGGCAAGTCCCAGATTTTAATTCCTTCATATGCTCAAGGTCTGTGATTAAGTTAAACACAGGAGCAATTAACTTTTGTGCAAAGAACACGTAAGCTTTACTGCATATATAACTAGAAAGCCTTGACAGCTTCCTACAGAACAGGCATTCCCACAGGGACTTTTAATTTCTGTTAAACACAAGTACCTCTTGTGAGGAACAGAAAACAATACACAAGCTCCTCACGACAGGTTGAGGATCAGAACACGGCCTGTGGGGGACAGAGAGGTTTTTTTTTTAATCTTTATCTGGTTTAGAAAACTTGCATATACTTCTAAATTCCCTTGATTTTCACATGAAGCATAGCTGCTGCAATAACAACAGTCACAGCTAACCAGCAGTCATTAGGAAGCTGCATACCCTGTACATGTTCTGTACTTCTAAAGCAGAAAACACATTCCTAGTTTAAACTTGCTCAATGAACTCTATCTTCTGGGGCTAAATCTTTTCCTGTGTGAAGCGAGACACCATCTAAATGTTTCTACTCCTTTCAAATACACAGGCAGGATTTGTCTGTGTTTTGCTGATAAAGACAATATACCTTGAAACAGTAGTAGTAAATCAAATGTCTCTTACTATTGGAAGGAACAAGCATTATTTCCAAAATTGATACAGCATAAGAGTAAATTTCAGCTTACTTCTTTTGGGGTAACTTTCCCCAGTAGCAAAATCCTAAGGCTGCTTCTGACAACAGGAAAAAAGATATTTATTTTGTTGTAACTCCTGACTGAGAGACGTTGCCTCTTTAGCACCTGTAATGAAAGCCACCTTGTGTGGCTGAACCCACAGCACAGATAGTATCACCACCCTTGGAAGCAGCCTTAAACTATGGAAACCTGTTCCTGATCATTACTTATGAGAAAGAAAAGTTTAGCCAAATTCAGGCTTTAGCATATTCTTCTAAGATTACAGATTGCTGAAACACTGCAGCCCAACCAGAGAGGTTTTTTCCCCCCTCAGAAATAATTAAATCACATTAGGAAAAAAACAGTTAGAGCAGAGGTAGCCTACAAACTTATCTTTTATATTGGACACTAATTGAAAAAGATAGAAAACCAAATAAGTTTAGGAAAACATTAACCTTAATTATACTGTGAAAATCCATGGCTGTTAAACAATCATCCATATCTGATACTTACCTTATCAGGTGCCTTAAGTAAAACTGAGTACCTAGCTCAAGGGAATCTTTCCTTAAAAATTAAAGATAAGTAAACTGAAGCACAATAAGCCTTCATGATTTAAAGGCAATGCTCTTAACGACAGTCATGAAACAAAAGTCGTACTACAGCATCTCTTCCGAGATCGCGTTTAGAAAGATATACCATTAGAGGACCGAATCTATTAGCAGAGAATGCAGCAATTCCTGCCAAGCTGTTTGATAGAAACCAGGCACTGATATAACCTAATCTGTACAACTTCCCATTAGCAAGACCACTTCCTAAAAGGAAGGCATTAAGGTTGAAGGGCTCTCGCAGCAGCCACCGCAATTCACTACACAGAGCAAAGCAAATTAGCAGAATTACTTTTCTAACAGGTAAAATGGTCATCTCGAGATGTCATTCCAAATCAGAATTATTGAATGCTCCTTACCACAGACAGGCTTGTAGCATACTATAGAATTTGCAAGTAATTTCGTTATTTACTTTTTACAGGCGCTCAAATGGGACTTGTTATCCAGTTACCCTCCTTCTACCTTAGCTCTCGGCCGTGCTGAAGGCAACACTGCTGTCATCTGTGGTTTAGATAAAGAGACCTCAGTGCTCGCTCAGTGCTGTGACAAGAAATACTCTGACACAGCATGGATCTGTATTTTTATCTCTCCACAATCTCACTGAGGACTACAGCTTCCTTTTGTACAACTGAAGTACCGAGTTTTAGCAAGGAGGCTGTAACACTCAACTCTTAGTACTCACCTCTCTTCAAACTCAGATTACCAGCAAAAAAACGCTCCCCTCTTATTAGCCTTTTATTATGAAATAGCTATTCATAGATTCCTGAAATACCTGCAATTCTTCTCATTCACTACGAAGAAACTCTTGTAAAGCTTAATGAATTGCAGAAACATTGTACACTAACAAAGGCAAGATGCTTCAAGAAACAAGAGGAATGTTCATTCACTACCACACAACACTGAAGAAAATGACATAGGAAGCTAACGACATAAAAAAAGTGTATTTTTATAAAAACTTCCCAAAGAACACACGTCAAGGTTATAAAACCAGAAAAAATAACTTTCTAATGCATACTTTTCTAAAATTGAGCAGTTTAAAGTGAGTTATGGGAAGAAAGTGAAAAATACAGATTCGGTATAAACATGTCATGAACTATAAATTATACTTCCCTTGTCAAGTTTTTCAAAAGGCCAGTGAAGCAGGGTGAGGTGACGTGTTAGAAGAAACCCCACACTGCAGATTGTACTGTGCTTTCAAACTCACACCACACCTTTTCTGAGGTGTACTCCCTTGGCATATCTGAGAGCAGAGAGGTCCAAAGCTGAAGCTTCACTTGGAAAAGGGGAGGGGGAAAAACTTCCTCTGCGTATTTCACTTTTCTCAACATTACACAAGCAGGTGTCACACACCTTGAGGGGCAAATGCAGCTCATATCGACTGCTGGCACCAGCCAAGTCACCGCACCAAAACGCTTTGGAAACCCGCTTCCCCAGGGGTCACGCACGATGCACGGCTGCTGGAATTTCAGTCAAATAAGAGAGCCACCAAAAAGAAAACCCACTTTGCCATGCAGCCCACACCGGTTTCTGCCACTATCCAAGACACCACCCTCCCTCGGCTGCGAGCGAGGCAGCCTCCAGAGGAGACCAGCTGTCCATCACCAGACAGACCTGCCCACGGGAGAAGCAGACACCACAGCAAGCACCTCGCACACCCAGGCTGGGGTCTGCCGTGCAACGTGCGAACATCCAGGTGCAGGTCCCTGCCTGCCAGCTGCTCCTCAAATGGGAGGAAGGCCTCACTAGCAGGGAGCAAAGAGGGTCTCATCAGCTGAGCTCTGAGGCTGAAGAGGTATGAGAAAGATGGAGAGAGAAAGAAAGGAAGGAAAGGATCTATAGGGCAGGTGTAGAAAGGTGTAAATTCCCAGTATAGCTCCTCTTCAATAGAGTACGTCAAATTTTACAGTAGCAAAAGCCACCTACTAGCAAAGAGAAGTGATGTAAAGGCTGAGCAACTGCAGAAACAAAACATGATGAATAAAGCTGATTGCAGAAAGGTGGCTTTTCATCACTAACACACCCCTAGCGGATAAATTATGGCGAAAGTCCTATTACACGGAAATTCAGCCACCTGGGAATTCAAACAGTTAGCGGCCAGATCTATTTTTAATCACATTTATCTGCCAGGCCTAACGGCCGAGCGGGAAGGATTTGGCAAAGCAAAACCCTCTGGAATGCAGCAGAACTGACTAAGGGCTTCGGAGGTACGACCTTACTGCACTCACCACAGGGTACATGCCTACAAATCCTGCCAGTTCCCCAGTCCAGGGGCAGAGCAACCAGCTTCGGAGGGACACAGGAGTGAGCGCAGTTTCCAGCAAAGTACCCCAACAAACCAGACCTCATCTCTGCCTGGTCTATATGGGACATAACATCAAAGCTTCTCCGGCAGGAAACAAAGAACAGAATCAGAAATATAAATGACTTCCAGGGATGGCTGCGTATGTAAGAACAGACTCACAGCCTCAATTCACGTGTGACATGTGGCATCAACTCTGGAGGACCCAACTCTGCAACGTGGCTGAGGTTCACGTGCAGAACCTCACCTAGACCAGTGCCTACACCTGGTATGAGTTGACCAACTCAACACTAGACCAAAGTCTACACCTGCAGATTCCCAGGCACTGCAGTGCTGTTCCAGCCCTTGCAAATCTCCGCTGCTTCTGCCGTGCAGAGTATCCTCAAGCAGGATGGTCACCACCTTGCTCCAACAGCTGAGGCTTCAGCCAGGCCTGGGCTGCAGCTCCAGAGACAGGCAAGATGCCACGGGTTTACCCCTACACTGCTTAGTAGTTTGAGTTTGGGCAGGGTGAGGATTTGGAAGAAGAGAAGAGCAGGCAACTCCCGATTACCAAGTAAGAAAAATGAGTGCTTCACAAACAGGTCTGCGAGAACAGCCTGGGATGGAAAGTATTACTTAACTGAAAGCAGGACATCGCACACGTGTTGTGCTTCAGTCACACTTAGGAACGACGGGTAATAGAATTACACAGGCAATGACAACCACTGTTTTCCTTCACGTGAGGCACAGAAGAAACATCCTTTCTTGCAGTTAGCATGGTGGAAACTTGTCAAGACTCACAGAATTCTGTCATTTCAATTCCCTCTCTGAAGGGCTGACCAAAATAAGTGAGCTGCTTGTACAGGAGGCTCTTCTGGAGTTACTCATCTTTTCCACTGAGACAATTCCACGCTTGTCTGCAGTGATCTGCATCCCCCTTTCAGCTGCATTCCTAACTTCAATTGCCAAACACAGCACACAAAGTGCCCTCGGTATATATAATTTGATTCATTTTTTGTTTTTTAAAAGAAGCAACGGTTCCTAGGACAAACTTGCAAAGCAGCCGGCTGCCTCTTCTCTGCATTTGTCAGCTCCTCCAGCTCAGCCTGGGCTACGCAGGCTGCTCCTCCCAACACCGCAGTTGCTGGGGTTTGCTTCCTTCACAGTCTTTTCACTGAGGCACGCTACTGAACAAAGCGACCTGCGCAGTGTTAGTCTAAGCATAGGTGCCTTTATGCTTATACCAAATTTTGTACCATTCTCTCCTCCCTCCAGGGCACTAATATTGACTACATTATTTTGTAAGTTTATAAATAAGCAGATCTCCAGCAGACAAGAGCATGCTCTGGCCTGTCTTTGACCAATCCAAAAGCATGAAACCCCTTTGTGAAGCACTTCAACAGAGCCAACAAACCCTCCAAGGAACACGCTGGGTCAATTTTAGCCCGGTGCCCTGCTAGCACTTTTGGATTAGGGCTTGCCCACAACCTGCAACTCTGAGCTTGAACCTCCACTGCATGCTCCCATGCATGCCTCACTTCATGCACTATGAGGAGTCCCACCAGGGACGCCACTGGGGCTTGCTCAGCGTCCTTAACTTTGAGCATATGCTTAAACTGCGGAGTGCATCCAATTTGGTTTTTTTCCTTTTTTTTTTTTTAAACTCATGCTGTAAAGAACTGCTCTGAAAATAAAAGTTCTCCTATTGTTTTCTTTTATTTACTTATCCGCAACTCTGAAATACTTTAGGACACCATACAAGTATGTGATTATACTTTAAACCCCTACAATCTTTTTATTTGGCACTACTAACAATTAAGAGGTCCTAAAAAATGAGGTAGATGCAAGAGAAACAAAGAGTAACGTGTGGGATTCGTCTAACCTGAACATTGCCACCAGCCTCCCCAGACAGCATCTATTGCACAAATGTAACACATGAGGTCCAGCTGGAGCCCAGCGTATGCCCGCTACAACAGAAACTGTATCGCAGTCACACAAAGTTTTATTTACAGGGTGAAAATCACCAGAAGCTGGAGAGAGCCAAGTGAGGCGATGGATCAACCACTATTTAGTGTTATGCAACCAAAACACTTTCTGCAGCACCAGCTAGTCGTAAGCAGAAACTGAGGTTGTCCTAAATCCCAGAAAAAAAAAAAAAAAAAAAGAACAAAAAAGGCCATTACCCAGCAGAGAGCAGAGCATAGCACAGCACTAACAGATGTTGACTGCTGCAACAAGGAATTGCTGCCAGCTTGAGCTCTCTCCCTTGATGACTGAAATCCTCAAGCCTCCTGATATAGCTTGGCTTCAGGTAGTGAGGCCACGTGGCCAAGCCATGGCCTGGATCCCGGCAGCACTCATCCCACATGGCCATCACACAGCAACGGCAGGGCAGCCCGGACCCTCAGCCACAGGAGGAGGAAAGGGTCGGTGGGGCAATCAAACAGGGACCGTGGGCCAGCATGGGGCTCCCAGCTGTGCGCCCAGCCCATCTGCTCCCCAGCAAGGACACAGCTGGGAGCAGAGCCAGGGAGCCTCCAAGCAACCCCAGCCCTCCTCCACCTCTGCAGAGGTGCCACGGGGGGCTTGGGACACCAGCCCCACAGGGAGCCAGCAGCGGGGCTCAGGCAGCAGGGCTGCCTACCCCACTGCTGGCACTCGCGACATACTTGGGAGATCAAGCAGGCCACGCTTCTCTGAATGCCATTCTTCCACAGGTTCAAGCATCCACTTAATTTGGGGATTAATTTCCTCAAGCCGTAACTGTGAAATGGTCAACACTTCTATGCATCCATCAGAGTCACTGATGGACACCTAGCATGACCAAAGTACTTTCCCAGATAAATGAAGCTCTGCCAAATCTACATCCCACGTGCACACACATACAGCAACAAAAATGGCTTGGAACAGGGGTGAAGAAAGCCATGAGCCTATTAAAAAAAATCTCTTCTGAAAGGCGTCATAATGAATGAAATTTTGTGTGCTTGTCACTCCGCACCTTTACAGAACAGACTTCAAAGCATTTCCTCTCTTTGCTGAGAAGCCACCTAAACTTCTACCTTTCTCTGACATACTGTATTTATTTTCATTGCTCAGTGCTTATTTCTCTAAAAATCAAAGTACTAGAGAAATAGATGTGTATGTATCTATTATCAAAACAAGTAGCAGGTCAGCTATCTCTGTCATGCTTTCACTCTGTAAGAAAAACAACACCATCTGTCTGTATTCCCCTTTCTATCTGAAATTATTCCATCCTTCAGTGTCTCCAGAACTACAGCTTTTTTTTTTTTTTCTTATTTTGTATGCTGGAGTAAGATCTCCAACTGCTACAACACAATCTTTACTCAAGTCAATGGCATTTGCTCAGATACAACCAAGAGCAAAAGCAAGAGTATCTCAAATTACTTAATGGAAATTAAGAAATGCTCTAGAAAATTTTGCTCAGAAGCAGACAAGGAAAAGTTTGCTATTAACACTAGCTACTTCATGGTGTACTTCTTGAATGTCCAACAGCGAACACATCTTGACCCCAATTCTCCATTTTTGGTGGCAGTAACAAATAACGATGTGATGGAGAGGAAGAAACAAGTACTGGTTTGTGGGAGAGAAGAAAGGAAGAAAAATACACCACACAGCAGTTACATAGTTTACAAAACTGCTTTTTCCTACACAAATTCAGAACATAGTAATTTTCTGTAAGGCTTGAAGCAATATATTTTCATCCAAAGGATACCAGCAAAGTTGAGACCTGTTCATTTCTCCAGCTCTCTGCTTCTCATTCAATCGAAACAACATCAGGCTAAGCTTCCCCACAGCTGAAGTGGCTGCAAGGTCAGCCTTTACTTCACCCAAAGCAGAAGGGTCCCCAGGTGCCCCGGCAAGGCTGCCAGGCTGCCTGTGCCGTCCCCAAGGGCACCCTTCCCACCGGGCGCGGGACGGAAGAGGCCGAGCCGGGAACGGGCACGCGAGGGCAGGCACCGCAGCTCGCCTGGGGCACACTCAAAGCAGCCACCGCCATTTACTGGATTGCATGAACGCCTGCTAGCTACAGGATGATTTATGCATTGGGGATAGCACCGGTTTCTATTTTCACGGCGCTGAGACGGCCATGTGCAGCTGGAGGACTGAACACTATTTTCTTCAGAGCAAGAGACTTAAAATAAGTTTGCTGCCTGAGGGTGGGAAAGTGGATCATGCTATAAAACAAGAATCTTTTCACTTTGTTACCGGGGTTTCTAATTTAATGTAACTGGGGTAATGGGTGGCCAATTTTAAGCGGGTGGTTTGGTTTAAATATTAACTCTGGTGGTACATAAGGCTTCATTCAAAGGGTAAATTCAGCAGCATAGCAACAGTTTACAAAACAAGTGTAATGCAGCAACAACTGTGTTGTAATTACACCCTTGAAAGTTACTTTTAATCCTCAAAGTTTCATATGCTGTGGTGACTCTAAAAAAAACCACAAAAAACAACAAAAAAACAACCCTCACACAGAACACAGAGACTAAAATGGAAATTAATAGAGAATCTAGTGTTCCTTATATAAAATTGCTACAAAGTGTTGACTTTTTCAAATAGTACAAGCATATAATTAAATCCAGCTCCCTAATCCAGGCAGATCATGCTGATGCGTGGAAATCCCTGAACTGCTAGACAACAGAAACTTTACATGTGAAAAAGTAAAGTCCCTAACTTGTTTTGACTCCCCAAGGTAATTCTGTAGTAAACTGCCACTTAATGCGTAGGACAAATACCACTTACCAATCATTTCTTTTGAAAAGACCCAGCAGCACATCCCAAACTGGTGCTTGAGGCTAGACTGCTAGGCAGTCACTGATCGTGGTAAAATCAGTTCAGCTTTGGGGTGGATCTTTTCTTTCAGTGTGTTTGCAGCTAGTCTGTCGCTTCTTAACAAACAAATCGATACAAATCTGGCCAGTTCTTTTTCAGTACCCCCTGTCCTGCCTTTCCCCCTGCCTTGCAACATACAATGCTTTCATGTGCAGAGATTTGCCCTCGCCATCAAGCAGCCATAACACATACAGATGCATTACTGTTTTCCTGTCCCGTAGAAAATCCTGCCCCCTCCACTCCAAACTCTACAGGCGTGGCCCACCTTGTCCTGGAAAATGGCATCCTTAGTAGACCCAGACTTGTCATCCCCTGATGCTAAAGCTGAACCAGCAATCCTAAATAGCCTAATGCTTTATTTTAGCACTGCCTTCCCACGTGCCTCTCCACAAAGACTGTCTAGTCCTAAAAAAAACACCTGTCAATTCTGGATGCTCAAGCTTAAGACATAAGTATATTGACATTTAAAGGCAGATTTTAAAATGAAAAATGTGTTCAGAAACTCAGCTGTGTGACACGCATAATATCTACCTAAATTCCCAAGGAGAAATCACAGCATCGCATGAGTAGATGATCTATTTCAATCCTCCCTGCAAAGCAAACCAGTTCACATCTCTAAGAGGATTTGTCCTGGAGAACTGGCCCCTTTCTGAGGGCAGAGAAGTGCAAGATACCCACATCTCCATCCCGACTCAGTCACAAGCACTGAAAAGGGACATTCCAACTGCAGGCAAAAAGCGGCAGGTGGGAAAGACATCTCTTAATGTAGAACTGAGCAGAGAGGGCCAGAGAGTGATGCCTTCCCAGCTGAAGCTGCCTCCTGGAGAACCTCGTTTATCAGGCATGAATGACGGATATTTAACAGCTAATAAATATTTATTAGGTAAAAGCTAAATAAGTTCTAATAGCTCATATAAAATATTAGCTAATTTTCATCATATAAGTAAGAACATTATAACCATATGCACTGTGATGCATAACCCTTAACTTTGTTAATTCATATGCTGAAAGTCATGAATCATACGTATTTCCAAAGATAAACTGATAAAATACCGATACTTTACTTCATACGTAAGATAGTAAGAAAGCAGTAACTGATTTGCTGGTGTCACAGTAGGCGGCAGAAATTTCTTACATTATGCTGAATTATTGACATAACAGCCATATCAGTTTGTGTATTTTCACATCAGTTCAGATGTGAAATACTACAAGCGGTATTTGGGTTTTTTCCACCCAAATAATCAGTTCCAACCTGCCACTCTGTCCCAGTTGTCCTAGTGAAAGTGGTCCTCTGCTTTCAGAAGAGCTGCACAAGAGCACCTCCACTTCCCCAGAGTCCCACAAACAAATCCACCATTACCTTCGCCCTCATCTCTCATGGAGGATGTGACTACAGTCAGTTCCTCGCTGTAACGAAAGAAAACCAAAAACCAACAAAAACAAAAGTAGAAGGAATCAAAAGCTACAGCAAGCGGGTTTTCTTGGGTTTTTTCCTCCTTTTCAGGGAAAGCTGCCTCTGTCCCATGCACTGCTGCAGCCACTTCCAATGCACGCTTAAGTTTCTGGAATGGTGTTACTTGGTTGTGAGCAATCACAGGAGGATTTTCAGCATGCAAAGTCACACTGTGGCTCTTCTCTCCTCTTCCCCTGTGTCACTCCATCTGACTTTCCCTATGGCCTCCGTACCCACAAGAAATCAGCAGCAGCAGTGCAGCATTACTCCATCCCCCTCCACCAAATTCTCAACAGAGGAAAGCTTGACACTTTTCATTAGTTGAGGGCAGATCCCTTCACAGCGGATATACAAATGTCCAAATAAACTGCGTTAGCAACGGTTTCAGATGAGAGGTAAAAAATAAACAGAAGTTGGTACTCAGCTACCTTTTCCTCCACAGAAAGTGCTGAGACACTACTACTGGACTTCTGGACTACTTCATCCCTAACTTGTGCTAATTATACCACAAATCCAATGTACTTACTGTGCAGTAATCCAGACCTTTATCATACCATTAAAAAGTAATTTTAAATTCATGAAATATGAAAAAAACAACCCAAAACAAAAAAAAACCACAACAAAATACTTAGATTTTATATGTGTGGTGTTTCCAAGACTGCCTGGAATTGCAGACACATTAAGGAGGGTATGATGGGACAGATCCATAGATGTTTTCAAAATTAGGGTCCTTACCAAAACACATATTTACTTGTTTGACCATGACGCTGCCAAAAGAGACACACTGTGCTTTTGGATAATGTCATACATTTCACAACTTTCCCAAAAATACACTGTCTTATGCATTTGTGAACACCTTAGCATACAAACACAAGCATCAAAAAATCAAGAAAATAAACTAAGAGTCACAAACCGCCAGAGTTTCTTAATCATGAGCTGCTTCTCCCAGCATCAGGAAAAATAAATCCTGCTCTGGTTGGCATGCTAGCATATTATTTTAATAAGTAGAAGGGCTGAAAGAACAGTCCCCCTTCATCTCCCAAACCCCAAGAGAAAATGAAGGAGCTATTTCCAGAGCGTGTAGTCAATGACCATCCAATGAAGCCTGTTCATTTTGGTCAGGCTTCACAGGTCCTGCACCACACCTAATGAACACACTGTCTTCTTCTGATGCCTCTTGCACTGCCAGCAGGAGAAGACTAAAAATAATTATGGAAAAAGAAAACAAAATTGCCCTAAAAAATTTTGTTGGAACACTTCTCCCTTTAATTTCCTTGGAGTTTGTTTGTCTCCCTTGGACGAAGTTGTCACCTCATGCAAGAGGTCAGCCTTACAGCTTCAACCTCTAACTGCATTGTAAGGAAAAAAAAAAACCCTCAAGAATTTTGAAAATAGAGCCATGGAGCATCTTTGCTGCACAAGTGGGGACTTGGCACAGCCCAGTCATCCTCCTGCAAGGGTTTAGGTTAACTGGTCCCCCTGGGAAAGCCTGGATGCAACCGGGGCTCTCGTGGCCTACACTGCTTTGTCTTCTGCTCATGGGAGATTTGTTATTGGGGCACCTCGCGCTCCACAGACCTCCTAAGAGTAAAAATCATGAGGTGCTAAAGCTGTTTGTCAGATATTCATGCTTCCTCACTATTGAGCAGTTTCTCCAATTCAAAACACACATCTTCCAACATGGTCTCTGCACAGCACAGGCTTCGCCCCAGTTAGGTGCGACTCGGAGAAGATAAAAGGCTAAACTTTGTGCTTTGAAATAACCAGGCGACCGCAAGCTAGGAAATACGGAGTCCATATTCTACCAATACCTTAGTTCTCACCCCATTTCTCTGCCCTGACAGAGTATCAGCACTGCTCCACGCACACTCTGAACTCTGGAAACACTTCATGCCATTGACCACAAATGAAGTGATACAGACGTGCTGTTCCATAAGCCAGAGAAGGCTCTGTGGCCAGGGAAAGGGGAGGTTTCCAGTCGCACTGGTGGCCCGGTGGAACAGGAGGGCTGTGTGGAGGGGGGCTCCCGCAGACCCCGCAGCCGCAGACTGCCCACCTTCCCTCCCGCCGCAGCCCCGCTGCCTCGGGCTTTCACAGCCAACCCTCAAAACGCACTCGAGTGAAACATCTTGTGCGTTTTACCAGACCTGTGCGAGTCCAGTTTAATCCAGAGGATTTTCTCAGAGCCTTTTCACTCCTTGTTCTCACCTTTCCTAACCAGAAAGGGAATGTGGCAGTCAGCGCATAACAGCTAAAGCTACGCTTTCCATACAGTGAAGCTCAGCAATTAGATTACTTTTGCCTTTCCTGAACGCAATTTTTAAGTCTCTCATCCCTGCTGTCTTTACAGATTCAGGCTTCCCAGTCCAACCTCCCTTTTATGGATGCCGGCTGTTGCAGCAGACCCTTCCACAGTGGCCTGGGAAAGGATCCCTCTGCCTTGAAGGAAACCAGGGCCTACGGCCCTCCAACTGCTCTGCGAGCAAGCCTCTGGCAATCCAAAACAACCAAGCTCAAGACTAGTTTTCTCTGAAGAGCATCCTATTAAGAAAAGACTTTGTGGCAGACCACAATTCCAAAAACTTTACTCACGGTCCCACAATAAAGCCCAGGACGACTAATTTCTCGTGGTCTTCATTTAGCTCATTCTTTCACATAAACCTCTTCCCCATGCATGCTTGTCCTTCATCATTGGAAACAAACTGCACCCAAAACCCAGCAAGGCACTTCTGTGTTTTTCTGTGGCTAAGACACCCACAGAAGATTTTGTTTAAAAATCAAATCAAATCAACCAGTATTATTGGAAGGGAGGTATAAGTAGAGCTCAGAGATGACTCTCACAGCCTGCTCCTCAAACACGTTTCTCCCAAACGGCGCATCAAGGCTATTTCAAGTAGCACCTCCCAGTTTTCACTCCCGAGTATCTTGCAAAGTATATCAGCTTAAGCAGCCAAAGAAAGAAATAGTTATTTAAAGGCAAGTGTAAATACCTCAGAAGGGGTGGGAGGGAAAAAAGGTTGTATTAACAGGTTGCTCGCCATGCAGGCTACGGAGAAGCGAGCACCCAGTTAGCAGCTGCCGAGCCCCAGATAATTCCCCCCGGGCATGCTGGAGCCCACCCTTCGTCTTCCCACCCTGCCACGCTCAGCACCTGCAGTGGGTGCAAAAGCACCCCGGGGAGAAACTACGTCCCCCCTCCGCTGCCTGCCTTGAGAATGTCCATCAGCACACGCATACGCTTATGCTCTCAGGGTAGCAATCCTCAACATTTTCCCCTCTGGTATCCATGGAAAGAGATTAGCACTCCGAGATTTCATTAGCCAACAGTGCCAAGTATTCCAGCAACTTGTGGAAAGAGTAAAAGCACTGAGGTTAATGTATTTGGTGAGGCTCTGTCGAGCAGTTTGGGATATTTTGTTTCAGTATAGCATAAGGAAAGCAGCTGTCACCTTGATTACAGTGCCCTCAGCAACCTGATACTTCTCCAACTAATCCCGACTTCGGCCGGCTCCCCCTCCATTTGAGCGAGCAGTTACTGATCACTTAAACAGTCAGACGGTGATTTGCACAAAACCAAGTTTTGAAGTGATGCTGTAGGTCAGAGGAGGAGCACCAGCTTCATCAGTACCTTGCACCCACCACTCCTGTCCTCCCCCAGACCAACAGGAGAATACAAAGGCTTCCAAGAAAGCCTGAAGAGCAGAGAGAAATGCCAAGCTGCAAAGTTTGGCTCCACACACCCACTTTCCAAAAAGCCATAGGGATGAGGGATGTGGTGCTCAAATCATCCACGTCTGCTTAAACACTTGGTACGCGTGCTCCAGCACTGTCAAACAGCCACAGCTGACAAGTCAAAGATGGAGCCAGTACCCCTGATACAGCGACTCTTTTCCACCCAAGAGCAGTCACCTCTAGGTTTTTCCTTGAATTATGGTCTGGTCATGATGTGTCAGCAGCCCAGCATCCCCTCCCAGCCAACAGCTCTGCCGGGACTTTGATCACTCCCAACCATCCCCTCCCTGCTCCCCCCTTTTCACGGCTGCAAGCTGAGCGAGCAGAAGGATTTCTGAGGGTGGGCAAAGGACCAGAGCGGGCCCAGTTCCTCATCCACCTTTTCTTCTGCTCTTGGATCTTGGACTTGCAACACAAGACTGAAGAGTGGTGCCAATGCTAACAGTTACCTGGCTTGCCTGACAGCACAAAAGCAGCAGGGAGGGGGAAAGCAGAAAAAAAAAAAAAAAAAAAAAAAAAAAAAAAAAAACAGTTAAAAGGGGGTGGAAGAAAAAAAAAACGGAGAAAAAAAAAAAAAAAAAAAAATTTAAAAAAAAAAATTAATTTTATTAAAAAACTTCATTATGCATATAAAAAAAAATATAAATATACTAATACATAGTAATTACTTGTCTGACA
>Ga0181612_128521_pt1 | contig 26504 bp, 14 predicted proteins | sample HoacroProtozoa21_FD_119630 | JGI IMG/M metagenome (GOLD analysis project Ga0181612, IMG submission 119630) | Hoatzin crop microbial communities from Cojedes, Venezuel. Combined Assembly of Gp0051906, Gp0051904, Gp0051908
GCGGGAGGCCTCCCGCCAACCCGTGCCAGCGGGCTGGCCCCCGCCCCCCGCGCGCTGCCACGCCAGCACGCAGTGCTTCCACGCCCTGCCGCGGAGTCCGTCGCAGACAGGCACAAGAGCTGTCTGAAGAGAGGAGCTGTCTGTCCACAGCACACCCTGCTTCAAAACCTGATCATCAGTTTGGAGTTTGGGCGTTTAAGGAAGCTCCGAGAAGTGACTGGCAATTTTTAGTGCTTATCCCAAATGAATAAAAAGGGGTGATGATTTTTGCTCGTGGATTTTTTTCATTCAGCGACACCAAAAGCTGTCAAGATTAATCTGGTCCCATTTATGGGAGAATGGTATTTACATGGGTATGACACCAAGAGCAGCCGCTTTTCCTTTTGGTGCGCAGCAATTTTAAAGCACATAAGAACAGAGTTTACAGATGCAGAGCTCGGGTTATTGCTAATAAAATACAGTTTCAAATCAGCAGCAGCTCTGCTGACTAACGGTCACATTTATCTGCGCTGCACTGCACGAGGGTTTGGCTGGGGGAGATCCGTGGGGAGTGTCTGTCTTCGCTGTGATCTTCCTTTACCACGTTCAGCGAGGTTTGAGTTTGCTCGCTGCAGTTACTGAGAATTTGTAAATTATCCTCTGAGAGTGTTCAGAATGTGTCTTCTGTGTCATCGCTGCTTTCCTAACATCATAAATTTGTAAGTCAAATGTAGTGCCTCACTCTGGGTAATCTCCATTAATTCTTAAAAGGTTTTTCATGGGTATGTTATTTTCACAAACATCTGAATTTAAATTACAGCCGCTTTCTAGCATCTAACATTCAGCATTCAAAAGTCTTGGTTGCATTTATTACTCCACCAATAAGAGCTTCTCTCTCTTCCCCCCCTCAGGGCCGATGTATCAACTTCACCCGAGTTCAGTCGCAGTAGAGGAGAAGAGGATACCAGGAGGAAAGACAGCCACATTGCCACTTTCCAACCAAGCAGAGAGAACCGAGCACTTCCTCACATTTCGTGGATCATCCTCGAGCCCGAACTCCGAAGGTTTCTGCATTCCCCACTGCCGGGAGCCAGCATTGCTGTGCCGAGCTCCTGCGTTTCACCCCAGTGCATCGATACTCCGTGATTTGCAGCAGTGACGAGAAGAGAGGCATTGACTCGCACGCCTGTGCTTTTATAGAACCCAAAAGGGAGCACACAGACACCAACGATGATAATGTTTTTCTATTTTTGTTATTTTACATTTTTCTAAGGACTACAGATTCTCAGGATGCAATGTGCTTTTCGCGGAGCAGCAGAGTTCCTCAGACGCAGAGAAGGCACGTGTTACTTAAACAGGGACTTCTGGCCACAGGCGGAGGGTAGAAACTCCCACCGGGCTAAGCAAGCGCCGAGTGCCTTACAGCCACGTCAGATCACAAACCCCTCGCGAGCCTCCCATCGCATCGTGCCTTACGGGAACCTTCTGACTGGAAATCTTGTCACTCTAACACTGAAAAGTGCACACGCATGACAAAATGTAGACAGGATGCCTCAAGGTATTGGTAGCAAGCAAGACTTTGCCCTTTAGTTTTTGAAGACACCTTTCTTTCATTAGGCACCCGGGACAGGAAGAAAATTAATAGAGCGTTATTCCACGGGAAGACAGCCTGTAACCAGAGATCTTGAGCAGAGTTTGAGGGACTGATGCTTCAGGACCTTGACACTGTGGCTGGTGGTTTTTTCCCCTTTCCTGCATTCAGAGTTCAGTAGCGCATAAAACATCATCATCTATAAACATACCTAGCAGTCGTAGGCTTATGTATTTTTTTATTTTTTTTAGATTTAAAAAAAGCAGTAGCCACTAAGCTGGTATCTCAGGGTTTTTCTTCCCCCCCAAATCTCCAAGGGCTCTTCAGCGTCACAAGCCAGCAACTCTCTTTGCATGAGAATTTCAAAGTTTAATTAATATAATTAAAGGCAACAGCAAGCAGCAGCCTGTGAAGATTTTGCTCATCTTTTTTATGCCTTTTGACATTGAATGACCTATTACTGTATGTGCATTACTCGGTTTTCGAGGGGGCACAGAGCATTGGTTAAGATTCAGCAGTGGAAAAAGATCTCCTTCCATCAAATTAGAAATTAAATTTACGGGAGCGCCGGCCATCACAAAACATTGACAATGTATGTATTATAATTTTTTAGAAAAACCAGTGTCGTGTCACGTCGACGATGCCAAATTATGTTAGCGTGAGCGGAAACACTGTGGGGGAGGAAGGAGGGAGCAGCTGAAGAAAAAGGCTCAAATGATCCAGTCACTTTCGATACTGTACTTCAGATGCAAAATGGATATTCGAGTCGAAACCTGACAAAGCGCGCCCGCTTTGATGGGAACTGGTATAGACAATGACCAGTGGCTGGGTCAGTGGGATGTCTCTCTGCGAGCAGGGAGGCTTATCAAATGACACTAAAAATAAGTTCAGCAACCATCACATTGGAGGGGAAAAGGCGAACATTTCACATTTGGTGGGCACGAATGTGCGCAAGATGGAAAGAGCAATGTGAAGCATCCTGGTCTAATTATCTCCTTTGTGCTCTTCATTGAAATTGCAAGGGACATAAATAATTCTCTTGGTCGATGTCCAAATTCGTGGCACTGCCCAAAGAAGCCTTTACATATATCCACTCGCTTACATCTTTTGCTTGAGTTTATTTCTGCCACTGGTAGCCTCATCATCAACAGCCATGTGTGCACATTACACTATAAATAAAATTATTATCTAAGTTTCAGTGATAATTTCCTTCTTCTTTTCCTCCCCCTTAGCCTCCCACCCTCTTCACAACTTACACCTTCATTTTGCCAGCTACAGTCACCCTCGATACCGGCTTCAACAGACGGCGCACCTTGCCGCGGCCCCGCTCGGCGTGCCGAGAACGCCTGCCACAGCCTCCGTCAGGGGCTCCTGAGGGCTCCACAGCTACTGCGAACCTGTCCGACACCTCGTGCAGCACGCCGCATCCGTCGCGCAGACAGAGCAGTAACGTGCCCGCAGAGGCCGCCTGTTGCTCCCGCGCCTCGTGAAGTCGCAGCTGCGAGACCACTGGCCGTTGGTTGGGGATGTTGTAGCCCGGTTCCATACAAAGGCTGATTTTGTCCACGAAGCCCAACCATCAGCAGGTTTTTGCCTGATTTCAAGCCACTGATTAAACCTCTCTGTACTCTCCAACTTCACTGCAGACGAAGAACCAAAACTAGGTAGGTTTGTTAGGACACAGATGAGGTTCCGTACCACTCCTCAAGATACTGAGGTGGTACAGGCAGAAACACTGATCTCACCAGATACCAAATTAAAATAAACTCTGCTTCATTTTACTTATTTTTCCTCCAGTTTTAATGTAAATGCAACACTTCTTTTGAGATACTGCTGGAATTGTCAGCTTGCATTTTGAGCGGTGTGTTGCGTAACAGGAAAACATGCAGATGAAGAGGGTTTTTTCCCTCACACGTATCTGCTGTCTCTCAAAGAATATTTGTAACAAATAGAGCTGCTGAAATAGAAATCCACTAGTAATCTTTTGTCCTCTCTAGCTGTCTGTCCATATTCATTAAAAACCATGGAATGTGCAATTTTTCACAGAGTGGCTGATACCAAGCAAAAACGTATTTCAGGTATCTACATTGATTTTCCCTTCTAATTGGCATGATATTACAGTGTGTTACACTCCTCCTTCAGCTGAAGATAATACCCTACGAGTTTCATTACTACACAGTGTGGAATACCTGTCACAAATAACTGGGGGGGCAAGAGGCATAGGGTAATAGTACTTTAAAATCCACTGATTCAAAATGACACAAAGTAAGACTTGCTTGGCACGAGAGCTCAAAATGCTTGAGAAAACCACTGTCAGGAGGGTTCATAGAGTACGTCCCTTGCACAGTTTCAAACCTTGGGTATTGCCTTACTAAGAGCCCATGTTCTCATAACACTGTTGGTATCTATTTTAGCCTGCATAAGAAAAGTAAGAGACTCTTGAAAAAGTAAATGAACGTAAGAGTGGTCCAGAAAACATTCTACTTAGAAGTACGTATAAACTCCACAGTCTGAAACGGTTCTTTAACAAGGTGCCTGCTCTTGTTTCAGTATCTTATTTCCACCTCAAAAAGATCCTCAAAAATACCGATGACGCAGCAACTACAGGCATTGGGTAGTGTGACTCTTCACATCTTAAACTAGTTTAGGAAACCTCTGACCTCTCAAGGCACGGCGGGAGGAGCAGCGTCTGACCGGCCAGGTTTCCCGCCTGGGGCAGGCGCTGGGGTTCGCGGGGACGTGCCCTCCGGGCTCTGCTCCACACAGCGCGAGCGGTCGCTCCCCCGGCCCCAGCCAGCGGGGCCCGACGGCCGTCCCAGGCGGGCGCACACGCACACCCCACGTCCCCGCGCCTGTCCCTGCGTGTCCCTACACATGTCCCCGCGTGCTGCACCGCCGCCTGCACCCTGCAGCCCGCGCCCTGCACGCTGGGTGGTCTCTAGACAGACCTTCCCCTCACAAACAGCACATGCCGGGGGTCTTATGTCGTAGGCACGATGATTAACATCGAGCAAAGAACAGGATAAAACCAAAACCATGCTGCTGCATGGCAGTTTGCAGACGCCTGGAGAGGCGAGAGTAAGAACCGTTCTTCCCCTGCGCGAGGAGTCACTTCACTGGCAGTGCCTCCTGTTGCACAGACGCGCAGCGTTGCTTTGCTTTCGCTGTAGTTGCACCACAGGTCCTGCCTCGGTGCCAGCTCTGCGACCAGCACACACCTGGCTGGCAAAGACCGCGCGCTGCCAACGTCCTGCGGATGTGTAACAGAGACGCAGTAATTACGGGGAAGCACGTACCAGTTGCAGGGAACAAGAAATAAAATCTAAATGGATTCTCACCCAGATGGCACCAGCTACACCGAACCCTGCTTCAGACGCGGTGCAACCGAGCAGGAAGAACCGAAGTGTCAGGAAAATGGGACGCTGGCCTCCCCGGCTGAGCTGGATTCCCTGGCAATCCCGGATGCCTGCGAATGCTGTTCTGAGGCAAGCTGGTCAAACAAAACCCGGTCTGCCTGAGACATAAACAGCACTCTGTGATAATCTCTCCATTTTTAAGAGATTTATTGATGCTCCTTTTACTTGATCATGCTGAGAAACAGAACGCATGCCTCACCACACACGAGAGCATCACCAGCAAGAAAAGCGCGTTGGTGAAAATGTTTTTTTCTAAAGAGCAATGTACAAAATGCACAGAAACACCAGCAGCCAGTCCTTGAGGAGCTCCTGCTAACGACCGAGACAAAGCAGGATTTATAGCAACAGGAAACACTGTTGTGGACAACAGCATATCCTAATATAACAAGGCTGTTTTTATTTCAATAATGGCAGAAATTAATTCGCTGGAGTTAATATGAAATAAAAATTAATTTTTCAGCATTCTATTTCAGTTGTTTTTTAACTTAACAAGAATCACAGCTTTCATCAAACATTAATCTGCTGGGTTTAAACCAAAGGAGACGGGTCAGGCTGATCTAAGGTGAAAGGTAAGGGAATTTTCTCGAGTGCCACGACGCAGGTTCATTCCACGTCACGAGCACTGCATGAAAGCCCGGGCTGGCTGGAATTAATTTCTGCTGGTATTTTTCCTGCAGGAAATTGCCGTGCCACATCTCTCCTAATTGTCCTTACTGCGACGTCACAACTCTCTGGTTTACATACTGATGTTCACTTAACGTCGTCATCCTGAAATGTTCTAGCACGCCCGCACTGTGGGTGCAATCCTAGCTCCTGTCTGTGGTGGGTTTATTTTTCAAAGGAAAAACACAAACGCTTTTTAACTGTCTCAGTAAATGGTACCGCATGCGAGCCATGTTTACATCCCTTCCCCGTGATTGCGACAGACTCCAAATACACAGTTATCCAGCCTCGTCAAAATCTGTGGTGACATCAGACTGCACTGCTCATTGTTTTCACTTTTAAGCATGTCCTTACAATTCATATCAGAGTGATGTACTCAAGGGAGGAAAAAAAAAGGTGAAAGCCACAAGTAGGGTAGGTTTTACCACCCGCTTTTCCTCCCTGCACACGGAAAGGGACTGGGGATTTTTGTGTTCTGTCGTTTTAGACAGAACACCCCTTTCCAGCTGTAGGAGAACTCTGTCTTTTATTCATCACGATTCTGGCAGCAGGGAAGGGTGAAGAAACTGAGCACTATCAATTAGTTTTATTCCAGGTGGGAAAAATACACATTTTATCCTGTGGTTATTGACTACTACCTTGTGACTAAAATAACATCGGTCTGCTGCAGAAGGGTTCTCTTTTCTCTGGCTCGCTGGGAAGCAGCGAAGGTGCCGTCACCATCTGTCTTCAGATTTTAGCTCACTGGAACTTCTCACTCGCAAGAGGAACCTCTGAGGAGAATTTCGGAAACTAAAACCTGCAGCGCTGGGAGGCAGGGCCGGACTCCGGCCGCTCTCGGCTGCGCCCCGCGCGCGGCTGAATGTCTCCCCTCTCCCGGGAGCTGCGAGGTGCCCCGGGATGCCTGGTGGTACGCACACGCCGCCCTCGCAGCAGCTGATCCAGACGCACCAGTCCTGCAGAAGCGCTACTCTTCCTCCACCCTACGGCCGCCGTGGCTCAGGGAGCACCCTGTGGCCCAGAGGATCTCCCACCAAGGATCTGGGAGAAGGAAGGCGACATCGCAGCGACCTGACCTAGAGATACACCGTAGCTGTCTTCAGAGGCGGTCAGGGGCACATCTGGTGAGAGCCGCCTTCTCCGTGCGCGCGTTCTGTCAGGCAGAAGAGCGCAGGGATCTCCCGGGCGCGGAGCTCGGCATGTGCCTGCCCGCAGAGCTCTGCTTGCCCAGACTCAGGCGGGGCAGGGACGAGGACGGCCAGCAACAGGCTCACAGACCCCGGCCCCGGCGCAGCCCGCAGCGGGCACAGGGGCTTCCTTTTCCCCGGGCAGGTTTGCTCAATGGTGGGTGGCGCAGAAAGGTTAAATGCTCCTTCCATGTCAAAAATTTCAGCCTGACACCGTCAGCAGAATGGGCATAAATATCGAGGTCATCTGCTGCCCACGCCAAGCTCAAGCGTTACAAGAGAGAAACGTTCCCTCTCAGGCTGCCGAAGGGGCTGCGGAGGCTTTGCCACTGCCTTCAGCAAAGAGGAAAGGATCCAGCCCAAGGAGCTGAAGCTGAAAACATACCGTTAAAATGGCAAGCCTCAAACGGCGAGAGGCGGCAGACAAACTGTACCGAGGAGAAATTAAAGCAGGTAGAAACGTACTGATCAGAAACTTCAGAGATTACAGTCGGCAAGGGAAGTAAATGATACATTTGCTAATGAGCATCTTCTAAATACCTCTTGTGCCATTACAAAGTTACTTAATGTCAAAATTTCTAGTAAGAGCCTTATTAGACCTGGCATGTACTATTTTATTTCACAAATCTGTTTTGCATTGGCTCAATTAAAATTGTTATATATTTTTGGGTCTTGTGTAGGTGCCATCTGTTTAACAGTACAAGTGGGTCCTGTGATGCACTTGTAAATTTTCTGCTGCAATAATTTTTTTAATATAATGAGGGACTTTGGATACAAGAAACTGCCTATGCTCAATGATTTTTTTATTTTTTGGCAGTAAACTTACAGTGATTCTTACCGTGTTACAAGGATGGCTCTGCATCCTATGGAAAAGCAAACAGTTGATCTACATGTTTGCACCAAAGTCGTATTATTTAATTCACACTTATTTTTTTCATCTGCTTGTTCTGCCTTATTCTGTAAATGAGCTTATTTTCCCAAACTGGAATCCATAGGGTTGCTCTCAGGTGGTTTCCTAGGCTGTAGCTGCTGCCTTCTGCGAAGCTTGGACCATGTGTCGAAGCCAGGTCTTTAGTCAAGCCCCAGCGAAGTGCAAGCGTTCGCGGGAGCGGGCCCGTCCGCCTTCCGGATCGGGTCTCCGGTGCCCGTTTCAGCACAACCTGCCCTGTTACTGAAGTCCTACGCAACGGACAGAGGAAAAGTATCTGGCAACAAAGAGCCGCAACAGCCCCCTCCTAACCCTGGGAGCTACGCAGCCCCGCACCTCACCGGTGCTTCTGCAGGAGCCGACTGGTGGGGTGCTGGTGTGGGGGACGGGGACCCCCCAGGGGACTCCCACACGGACAGACTGGCACCTCCTGCTGAGAAAAGTTACAGAGGAAGGAGAAACGTTCACCAGCACTGGATCTGCTGGCGAGCTGCTGACCTGGCTTTTGAAGCCAGCGTGGCAGCACCCAGCTGCAGCAGCAGCCAGGCCCAGGACCTCCATCGCCGACGTGCTTTGCAGAGCTTGGCGCCCAGAGTCACAGGGAGGGAGGACGTCAGAGAAGGCACAGACAGACAGACAGTGCAGTCTGCAGGCTGGGACAGCACCAACGGCCACCGCAGACCAGCTCAGGCCCAAGGGGATGCCTGAGCTTCTCGTCGGGCTCGCCCCTAAACCCAGCGCTCCTGGCACCTGCTGCCTCCGGCACTGCTGCCAAAGCAGATCAGAACAAACTACATGAACATCTCACAAACGTGATCGGGAGCAAATTCACCTTTTTGAGGCAAAAATCCCATCTGCACAGAAACAGTTTGACGTGCTCTACAGCAGACTGAAACCCGGGGACAAATCTCCCAGGAAACAGAACTAAAACTTTTCTTTTTATACTTTGGGGTTTTTTCACTATGATTTTTAGCTCTTGCTGTTATGTCACAAGCACTGAAATGCTGTTCCTAAATCACAATGAATTACAACAAAGCCCCAAACCCAACCTGTTAGTTGGTTTTCCTTTAGAAAAATGCATTCTCAAATTCCTCTGCTAAATTCTCCAGTATGTTGTAGGAGAAAAGTATTTGCAATGGCCACAATACTGCAGCTTATTTTGAAGTTCTCAGTTTTGCTCTACAGTCAAGAGAGGGATGCCAGATTTAAGCACAGGATTTATTTATGTATATGCATTTATATATTTTCTGTACAGCGGCCCCAGCAGCACACAAACAAGCACCCGGCCGCCCGCAGCGCTGCTTCAGATGCTCAGCAGGGCAGTCCCCTCAGCGGGCGCGGCAGATCAGAAAGAGAAGCCGCTCGCTGCAAACTCTTCACAGAATCACAGAATAGTAGGGGTTGGAAGGGACCTCTGTGGGTCATCTAGTCCAACCCTCTTCCCACAGACTGTAGTACCTTGGGCACCTTGGATGACGCTCATTTTTTCTCTTACATTCCCTCATGCTCACTGAGGCTTGACTTGCCTAAACGTGGCAAACACGTTTGTTTATCCCCACCTGACGGCTGGCTGAGGGCTTGCCGAGGGCACCAGCACCCACAGCCTCTCGGCAGTCCTAGGACACAGCCTTCTGCCGAACTGGAAGGAAAGATGAACACTTCTTCCTGACACCACAATTCTTCTAAGATATCTTTAGAGGAATGGATGTACTCGAAGCGCACTCCTTGTCTGTTTCTGGAGTTTACTTACAAGACTGGCATCAGCCGTGGAGAGATTCCTCCCAGACCGAATCACTTGCCTTAGCAAGACCTGACTCGAGGCCTCGGAAGCCGAGCACCACACCGACCCTGGCCATCTGGCTGAGCACCAGCGACGTCCCTTACTCCCCCAGATAATCTACTGACCGCACAGGGAAACCCTCTGCTCTGACTAGAGGGCTAGAGCAAAGCATTTTATTTACCAGGCAGCTGAATACCAAAGCCAGGTCTGTGGCATACCGACATGGCAGCATTTAAAGCCGCAGCCCAAGATGCCTTTACTCCTTCCAAAAACCTCTCCACATTATCCACGCACTCAGCAATTCCTCGGTACTCGGGGCAGCTGCTCAGGGTATTGTCAACACCCAGAATATATTGTGTCTATTGACAGAACTGCAAAATGCTGATTAAATTATGCGCTTTAGCCAACCTGTGTAGGGAAAATTAATTGAACTGCAAAACTGATGGGTTCAGTGTTACCTTGTTGGAATGGGGAGGCTGGGCTATGTAATGCTTGATCTCCTTTTATTTGATTAGGCAAATTAGGAAACAACAGTGTGAAATGCATTATTGTACTAATATGATGTCCAAAATGTGAATCTCATTAAAGCTCTGGCCTTGATGCTTTTTATTGGGTTTCTCTGTAAGCTGAGGAAAAGTAGGCCAGAAATATATCTTTTTCAAATTACGGTTGAATTGTCCAGTAATAAACATCATATTCTGTACAGGCTTTAGTCACTGGAACATCTCCTCATAAAAAGCATTTCTAAGCTTCTGGAGAAATTTAGTGCAAAGTGTACAGAGATGGAGGAGACACAGTGAGTAGATGGGGTCGGAGCAGAGAGCGTTGTCTACTGACGTCAGCTCACTTCGAGCTGAAAGCTGTCTTGGAGGGGAAGCTTCATGGGGTGAGACCCCTGGGGAGCGGGGACACTGTAGCTCCCCAAAGGGATGGCTGACTGGTCAGAAAACGTGTTCTGCGAAGCTTAACTTGGCAAAGGCGTGTGCTCTGGCTGTTCAGGGAGAAAGCAGGAAGAGGAGGCGAGGCTGACGGGCTGCCTCCGAGACGAGCGCACGGGACAGCCGGCCGTCCTGCTGCAAGACCAAGGGAAACCTGCGCTGGCGAGGAGAGCGCTCTGCTGCAGCGAAGCCTGTGCCGGTGCTCTCGGGGCTGGCTGCAGTACCCCCTCGTGACATCGGTCTCTTCTAGGAAAGGTCTGAATTCAAGGTCACTCCATAATACCAGGGGAGAACAAACATATGGTGTAAAAGTAAAACAACACTACATTTCATCTGCAAAAGCTTTTTATGAGAAGAGCCAGTTCAGATATAAGTTGGTAAAGGGTCACTTCACAATATAGCCCTTTCAAATTGCAGTTCAAACTCGGAATTAATTATCCTTTCACTGTCTTGGGTTTTCTTTTCTTCTTTGCTTCACATTAACTGCAGCTGAAATTATTTTAAAGCAATGATCTTGAACGTCATGTCCTTCATCTGGCCCTGAAAATCCATTTTCTATGGAAAGGCTCCTTTCTTTTCCAAGATTTCTGTGAGTGCATAAAGCTCATCAAGGCTCTGGTTCTCTAGGGGTGTCAGATGCTCGAATAATACCCAGGTGTCTGCCTGCTGGACCAGCTCCAAGGTACTTTATTAGCATGAACAGGCCAATCTGAAAGCAGGTTAACTCCTTCGGCTTTCAGGGATCCAGCGTGCGTGTCCTGCAGCAGCAGCAGGACACTTCGCGCATGTGCACAGCCACAAATACAAATTCTGAGTCATCAAGTTGTGAGATAAAAACAGAACATCAAGGGCAACAGGCACAGGCTGAGACATGCCAGTCTGACAAAAGAGAAATTTTTTTCATGCAACGATACCTATAAAAAAGTATCTTTAAGGCCAGAACTACCCAGAAGCTCCCACACTCCCTTGGAGATGCCACTGTTACCCCTTCCTGTGTTAACCCCGGGCACAGTGGAGAAACAAGGCGGCTTTCCCACATGCAGGCACCCCAGCTGCGTTTCAGGGAGCCGTTAACAGACTCCAGCTGCTCTCTGCTCACGGTTAGATGTGCAGTTTAGTTATGGCTGTCAATGGAAGGAGAAGGCTCTCAGGACCACGTTTCTGGCTCCCACCGCTGCACCGGGGGGACTACAAGGCTGCGTGCTCCGGGTTTGTAAGTCTACGTGCGACAGGCTGCCACGACACCGTGCCACATGGTGACACAACACAAGGTAAGTCACTTGCTCAGCACACGGGGGGCATGCTGACTCCCTATTTTACCTTCCCATTCCACACGGTCTTCCAAGAGAAGGGAGAAAACACCCCATTTTAAACACGTTGGACAGGGGATGGTCCCAGTCCAAATCTGTCTCTACAGAGAGAGTGAACGCAGATTTCTGAGTTGACTTCATGCTGGAAAACCTGCCTCTCTCCCTGCACCTGAGGGAATGCTGTTCTGCTTCCTCTCATGAAAAGCTTTTCTACTTTTGCCCCATGCCAGGGTTTCCCACCGCACTGTGTGAGCCCCAGGCACGCACAGCGGGCATGTGGGTACCGGTGTCAGCTGCAGGGACATCATGCTCTGACCCTCCCTGGCCCCCGAGCCTCTGCAGCTGCCTTCGGTCTCTTCTCGAAACTCCCACAACTCCTGGGCTAGAAGGACAGCACCAGCAAAGCTAAAGACAGAGCTCAAGAGGTAAGAGGCTGCATCTTCCCCCTTTCTGCCAGCACACCCTGCCAACGGTACCCCCAGCCCAGCCACGTCCCACCCAAAGCAAGCTGCAGGACAGGGCTGGCAGGCCGTGGCTCCCGGGAGTCACACAGCGCAGACTTCCCTTTCCCTTCTCCAGCCCAGCAATCTGCTAGTGGGTGTTGAAGAAAAACATCTTCAGACAGGATTTTCAGAAGCTTTGCACCAAAGCTTCAGGCTGCAGCTTGGAATAAGTGGGACTTTATCACGGCCGTCAGCCCACAGCCAAACTGGTGCTCTTGAAAACTCCTCCCCATGAGCCCAACAGTCTTCAGGAGTGGAAATGATCCTGTTGCACAGAGACCAGCCGAAATTTGGTGCAGGGGGCCTGTTTCTTAGGAGAGTCACCGCAGGCCCTGGCCAAGGGGCTTGCCAAAGGAGCGGCTGCGAGGGACGGGGGGCACAGCCCACCGAGGCGTCACGGGGCCGACCCGACAGCCCCGATGGCCAGCACGCTGGGAGGGGTTTCACCAGTGACCCGCAAATCCCCGCTGTCTGGAGGTTGGTCTTGCCAAGGAGAAACGTCCCTGGGGCCGACCATCACCGCAGTGCATTAGCTGGTGAGGAGTGCCACACTCCCCGCGATGCGGGCACGCTGTGAGTGGTGGCATCATCTGTGGTCCTCTGATGAAACATGAGGAGAAAGCAGCACCACACAGCAGAAAGTGAAACACGGCTTAGCTGTGGGTTGCTGTGATTGTGCAACACGTGGCTGACGTCAGAGCTGGCTAAGACTGGTATCTCAGTATCACAAAATACTGACTTTTCCTGTTTACGTTCCCCAGAGAACAAGAACAACATACAAGGAAAATAACAGCATAATGAAACACTGAATTCTGGGGCCTCATAATAATCTGCGCGTACCTAAACTGGCCCTAGAGACACACTTTTCCTCAAATAAGCCCCATATACCCACAGGGTCCCTGCTAAACAGGCTTCCTGATTTTTTTTAATTTCTAAAACAACTTGCTGGAGATTCAAGCCAGGGGCTTAAGAGCTCCAGCGGCCTGAAGGAACAAGGGCATGCACTCATATATTTTGAATGATAGCTCATGTTCAATTCCTTTCCTGTTGAACTTTGTTTTCCTTCTGTTTTGTTCAAGGCTGCATTCCTAAGGCGTCTGCCTGCAGCCCATTTCTTCTGAAGCTGGGGGAGCAGCACTTTGTGGCCGTGCCTCCTCAGCCCGTGCCTGTCAGTGCCTTTCACAGCACCCCGCTGCCGCCTGCTCGGGAACGCAGCAGAGATGTCCCGCAAGCTACAGACTTCCCAGTTGCCTCCCGTGCTGCCTAGCAAGTCTGCACAACCCTCCTACACCCATAATCCTCTTACAGCAGGAGCAGGAAAGCATAATTTCTTCCGCAGGGCATGACCTGCCATATGTTAACCCAAAAACGGGAGAAAGCAGCTCTCAGCTCTAGCACAGGAGCAGTCAGCGTGCACCCAGGACCGGAGTGGTTAAAAGTGAAGGTAAGACCAGGGAGATGCCCCAGTGAGCAGGGAAACCCCTTGTTAACCTCCCCGGATCTGCTGCCTTAGGGAGACTGTCCGCACAGAAACTGCAGCTGCTGCTGCTCTCCCTTATTCTACAATGTCCACACACGATGACTGCCACTTTGGTGTTTATTCCCTGCGGACACAGAGCCTTGTCTACCGGCTCCGGCATGCTGAGGTGTCACATCCCACAGCATGGGGACACAGCTCCTGGAAGGCTGCACCACAGCTGCTGCCCAGCGATACTCTCAGCAGGATGAACAAACCCACATGGGGCTATTTTTACTGCTCTGTTTATGTGCACAATAAAGACAACAGTAAATAACACTTTTCCTGCATTTCTTCATAGAATCATAGGTTGGAAAAGACCTCTAAGATCGTCAAGTCCAACCATTTCTTCTCTATATCCATTTTTCTTCTCTGTTATCTAATTTCTCATTATCATGAGTTGCCTTCACTGACGAAAACTTTGCCTGGAGCATGGGATAATTTTCCCTAAAACTGTGCGTGACATTGCCAGCATCTCTGGGCTCTTTTAAACTCCATCTCCTCCAATAAATGCCCAAGGGAACGACTGAGCTACCACAGCTTTCTCAGGAATAAGCAGCGAGGACTGACCACAGTACCTCACACACCACTGCAGGGCAACTCAAGTAAATGTTGACCTCTTGTGACGACTGGTTTCCTCAGCTCAAGAGAGACAAAAGTTTCATTGTATCTCGGGTGTTAATTGGTGAAAAACTGTCTTGGTAATGTTGCTATTGACAATAGCAAGTCTTGAACATTATTGGTAAAAATGATGGAAGGATGCAAAGCTTTGTGGTGTATGAAGCTTGTTAAGCGCAGTGACTGTGAATGCAGTTCAATACCTGGAAAACACAGGTTAGATATCGAGAGGCTTTCAGGAGATCCGGGAGACACAGCTTGCACCTTTTGTTCACTCTTTGGGTCGCGGTGCTTCACCTCAGCAGGCATTCGCTGCTTTGCACTGCCACTGAAACGTCTCCAGGAGGAAACACCGTCTTGTCATCGTAGCTGGAAGTCCCTCCCGCACAAAGAAAGGAGAGTTGCACGCACAGCCATGGAACATGGCTCTGCTGCGTACCTGCTGCTCCAGGCCTTCCCCTGCTTTAGAAGCACCAGCAAAACCGTCTGCGGGATGCTGTTTCCTTCCTCACACCGAGGGCAGCAAGAGGGGAAGGAACACGCTGCCATCACCCAGGCGCGAGGCCGTCCCCTCTCGCAGCCCGCGGTGTGGCCCGTGGGCCCTGCCTGCAGAGGGGCCGCGCGGCAGCAACCGCCCCGACGGAGAGGGAAGGCAGTGGTAGCGCGGGGACCTCACGAGGCGCCGGTGCCCCCACCAGTGGGCCTCTGCCGTGCCCAGAGCGACGCAGCGGGGCCCCGTCCCTGATCAGTCCAAGCCAATGCGAAACCGGCAGCAAAGCCACGGAGCATGTGAAGATCCTGTCAACACACACTTAAAATAAGAACTGTGAGCAGATGCCCCTGGCTTTCTAGGGACTACAGAAAACTTCAGCTCCTTGCTCGGAGCTCCAGCAATGTGCTGCAGAAACAGCAGAACCAGAAGAGCCAGAAGGGACTGCCGGTCCCACGGCGGCGAGCGTGTCCATCGGGGCACCGCAGCCCCTGCTATAAGGTCGGCTCTCTGCCCGCTTGCCGCAAAATGGCCAAATTGGAACGAGGTCTCTTGTTCAGCTGGAAAATGCCATTAATGAACTCGTAGTGTGGCACCAAAAGGCACACCCCCATCTGCTCCCTGCTGCCAGCACAGCTGATAAACCTAAGGAACCAGCTGCTCCTCCTTAGGAAGCAAAGAGCAGCAACGAGGCAGCACAGCACCTTCCCCGCGCCGCCTGAGCCCCCTGCAGAGAAGGTGTCCTGGCCAGCCCTGCTGCAGGAACCCCCTGCCGCTCGCTGCGGACGCTCGGCGCAGAGATCCCCGGTACGTGCTAACCAGAACGCCCTGCTGCAGCAAGGCGTGGGTAACCTGCTTCCTCCGAGCGCGACGTCACACGACATGCTGCAGCTACGGAGTCACCGCAGGCGGAGAGAGACCGTGACGAGTGCTCCGGCAGAGGAGAACGAGCTCAGGGGCCGCTCCATCACCTCTCACCTTCCAAGTTATATGGATCAGCTATTATTAAGACCCCCCAAAATACCACTACAGCAGTAACAGTTCAGACCAAACACCCATCTAGTCCGGCTCCCAGTCACACAGCAGGAGCAGCATGAAAACACGAGGCCATGACAACGCTGCCAGTGTACATATTTTTCCCTGCCTACTCTCTCCAGCCACAGTCACCAGGTCCAGGATACCCTGACCCAGAGACAAGAATTTTTGTATCTCCCTGCTGGTATCACACGGTCTCGATCCCACCCTTTAACACCAGATTTTCTTCTTTAATTTCCAGCATGCAGAACTGGACTATGCAAAACAAAAACATAAAACCCACAATCCCCAGCCTTAAAAAAAAAAAAAAAATCAGTTTCCACTTAAAAAGCAAAGCTTCTTTTAAACTGCACAGTCTACTACTTCAAAGATTGCAGCAAAGAGCTAAAAATCTGAGCCACCGAGATACGTAAGATTTGAACAAATACAATCCCAAAGGAACTGTTTGACGTTTTAAAACCTCAGCGTTTAAGCTGTTGGAGGCCCTGTTACCAGGGTTTAAAAGCAAGGGGCTAACTGCATGGAGGCTCTCCTAGGGGAAAATGGAATTTCTTCACAAACCACAGACCGAGCAGAGTCAGAGATTGCTCAGGGTCACTATTGAGCACCAATTTCCCCAGCTGACACTCAAATTCTCCTTCCCTTCTGCAGTGTCTTCCATATCCTTTCCACAAGGCTCAGCAGCTCTGCACCCAGAGCCCTGCCAGCCTCGCTAGCAACGCGCTTGCTCTTATTTAAACAGATTTACCAAAGTGTTTTCACTTTGTGTTCAGAAACGCTGTAGAATGGATTCCTCGGGATTTGTACGAACTGCTCTCTGCATGCCCTGGTAGCTCCTCTGGTAGCACACAGGGGAAGTGAGCGGGGGACTGATGGCAGCTGGGGGCCATTGCACTTCCTGGGAAACGTTTTCGATCGCCGTAATCAGATTCTAAGGAGGATGCAGTGGTCACAGCACATCATAAATCCCAGCCAAGCTCTGAAACCATTTTTCCTGCTTGCAAAAAGCAGGTCAGAAAATCCAGTGCTTTGTTTAAGCTTCTCCCTGGTACTTCCCAGGGAGTCAGGCAGCCCATCATGCAGGGCACGGAGCACGGGAACAAGCTGCACAATGCTTCCCGGACCACGCAAAGTGTGGTTTCTTGCCTGACACAGGAGGTTCGGTTATCCCCATGTTAGCATGTAAAATACTACGGTGCACGGAATAACCCCGTCACCGAAACGCTGCTACAGCTTTCTGCTGGTGGCTGCCGGCTGACTAGCCACAGCGCTCCGGGGCTGAGCTCGGCTGCCCGGTGCACCCTCAACGGGGATCTGCGATGCCCCGAAGAAGTTTCTGTCCAAGACCTGCTCACGCTACCTCTCCTTCCGCCCCCACCCGCCCGGATGCACAGACAAGGTCCCTCTGTCTTCTGCAGGAAAACCGCAGGAGATGCACGCTCTGGGCCGAGGCCCCCAGCACTCAGCCCTGTCAGGTGAGGCATGTACGTGCCAGGGCATTCTGCAGTCATCGTACAAAAAGACCATGGTAAGCTTACCAAGTTCCTCTAAACCAAGCTTTATGGTAATTCTCTCTAAAGCTACAAACACATGGACTGCAGGACTTCTCTGAAACTAGCCGCTGACATTTCTGTATCTGTAACTGAAATCAAACTAGCTGATGCAGTGGCTTTGCTATTTCAAATAATTTCCTCTGAACAGGCCATCTGATAGCCACCAAAAGTTGCCTTTTTTAAATTTGATGGGACAGCATTATTTGACACAATGTTTGTGTCCAATCCAGCCTGTGTAACTCAGCTGAAAGACTTTTACTCATTTCTTTGGTTGCTGGACTTTGCTTTAAAAGCTTTAGAAGTGCTGAGGTTAAAGGCTCTCTGCAGAAATGGAAACACGCCATTTCTGCTCCTTCTGATGCATAAAAATGTTTTCTCAAGTAATTTTGTTTTCTTTACATGAAAAATTCCTTTTTTCTTAAAGGCAGCTAGAGAAGCAGGTGAAGTTCTGCTAGTATGTGTAGCAGGAGCACCTGAGGAAAAAACCTGAGCACCTGAGAAAGTAACATACTTTGGCCTGACCACGTAATAACGATTTTAGTCTTTGAGATCTGATTTCTTTTTTTTATAAGAACTGTAAACTCTCTGGTGCAAACTCCTCACTTCAAATCCCTGCGAAAACACTCATGCCTTTCTTTGGTTTGATTAGAAAGGCGAAGTTTCCTGGAAGTTTTGGGTGCTTCCAGGTCAAACTCAGCAGCAGCAGAAGACAGTGGACCCCGCAGCTCAGAGCTGCTCCTGGCCCTCACTGCGCTCTGCACAGCCCCCGGGCTTCACAATCCAACACTTGCTACTGAGAACCTCTGCCATCACCCCTCGTGATGAGAAGCAGCCACAAACACCCTGAGAGAGACTGGTGACGGGCAGCCCTGTCTCTGGCAGAGCAGACTGAAGACAGCGTCTGACCCCGCTCCGGTGCCAGCCCCGGTCCCGACTCGGCACTCGGGGGATGCGGTGGGCTGGCAGCACTTTGCAGTCCATTCACTCTGCAAAGGTGAGGTCTAAGCTGTGCCCAACAGACCGGAGAGTGACCGCTCGGAGCCGGCCGCGTTCTCTTCTCCGTTCCCCATGCTGCTGGCCAGGTTGCAGGGAAGGACACGTGAACCCTCAGCCTTGGAGAGGACTTACTCCTTTGATGGTGCGGCTACAGGCCACGTCTGTGCAACCAAAGGAAATGTTTTATGCTGCCAAAGGATTACATAGCACGCTGAGGCTGGTAACACAGAACTAGGGAAGGGCTGGCAAGCGTCAGGCTTCCTGTAGCTGGGCTCTCAAACATGCTGAGGAAAGATGAACCCTGGGGAGAGTGACAGGAAGTTCAAGCCCTCTGCAGAACGGGATCCAGAGCCCACAGCAGTTGGAAGGGGAGAAGAGCAGAAAAGCCATTAGCTCTGCATCCCAGCTGAAGGGAAAAGCAGTGTCACTGGTCAGACTTGGAGTGGTAAGTTAAGAGCCAAGGAAAAGCTCTCAACAATGTTGTTGCCGTGTTCCAGCTAACAAAGACGCTTCCACCTCTCGTGCCCTCCCCACTCCCCCAGAGATGTCCCACTTTCAACGGGGGGCCAGGAGTGGGGCAGACGTCTCCCGGTGGCATCGGCTGAGCCCACGGACACCTCCAGCCCTCCCGGTGCCTTCTCGAACTGCTGTCACGCTCGCTACAGCAGCTGAAACCACGCTCAGTGCTCATCTTTCTGCCAAGACAGGACCGTAGCAAAGAGGTTTACTTGACCGGGACCTGGAACTCTTTACGATGACTTGCCCAGACAAAGCCAACGGTGAGTAAATCACACTGGGTGGTGTCTTTCAACACCCTTGCAGAACAGCTGGAAACGGAGCCAGAACATCCACTGCCATCAGCTAACAAGGTCAGGCCCGCCGAGCTGTCCCAGATGAGGCCTTTTTCTCCCAAAGCAGCCCAAACTGCATTTCACTCCTCTCTCCCCTAGGGATGAGGCTGTGCCCTCTGGCACACCCCACACCTGCAGGAATTTCCTCACCTGTACAGAGGCGATGAGGACTTTTTAAAGTGGCCAATGTGATGATGGGTACCTCCCTCACCAGGATGTTGCGTTCGGGGTGATGGGTGGCACCAGCTGAACACCTCTCCTCTAGCCCCAAACTCACCCATGGGGTCAGCATTCAGCAACAAAATGTTTGCAGAACAATGGGACTCCCCTTCTATTTATATTTGTTTCCCGTTACGTAGCTGCTTCAACCAGCAGCTGAAGTTTAAATAGGACTGGCTTAAAAGGTAAACATTTCTCACAGCTTTCTCATCAACTACATTAAATATAGTCATAAAGAAAAAAAGCCCCACAATATTTTCTGTATTTGCTGAAGGATGACGTCCTCCTTGCCTTAAGCGTGTGCCAGATTACTCATAAACCTGGACCATATGCCACTGCAATTTACTGATGGGCCCAAGCTGTTTTGGTAGATACAAAATCCGAGGGGATTAGGGAGGCTCGATCCGTGCTGAAAACAGAGCAACAGTGGTGGGGCAGCTGCTTGCTGTCTTTGCTCAGTCTCAATTTAGGTCAGCAGGCAGCAGCCCGCTCAACGGCAGCGCTCGCGAGCCGGGCTGCGCCCAGGCACCCGCAGCGGCCGGCCCCAGCCCCGGACACTGCTCCCCTCGGGTCGCCCACCCTCGTCGGGACACGGCCTCCCACCCGGACCGCGCGGCGAGAACAGGGCGTGGGAGCAGACGAAACGGCCTGGTGTTCTCGCATTTACAGCCAGCTGCCAGACCTAGCCCAAGAGCCCTCAATTCAAAGCAAAAGAGGGGTTTGCCTCTGCCCCCGCCGCCTCGCTGTGCCAGCACCCAAGTCCCAGCTGCAGGGTCGCACACCCTTGGGGCGCTGAGGGTGGCAAAAGCGCAAGCACGGGGCCAGCGGAGCAGGGCGGCATCCAGAAACAGCTCCAGCAAAGCTCCCTTGCACAAACCTTGCTGGTGGCCTGTCTGGAAGGCGGCTGGTGACGGGCAGGGGACCGCAGCTCCACCTCTGTGTCACCTGGCCTAGAAAGGAGTCTGCTTTTCAAGAGGAGAAGGGGACAGCTCAACTCAACGTACTGCCTGAAATGGGGGCCTCTCCCGGGTGGTAGTCACCCAACACAGAGGTGCTCGCAGTCAGCCAGACCGTGGCTCACAGTCTGGTGTCTTGGATTCTTCCTAAAGAGGCTGACACTCACATGAAATATGAACTGACATAAATGATCTTCTGACTCAAGAAGAGCCTATTTATTCTCTAGTAGTATACATAATCCAGCTGGAGCAAGCAGCTACAGATTATACAACTTCTTCACTGGATCACTGTAATCTCTTTCCCCTCTACATTATTTTAAATTTCATCTTTCCTACGTAAAAAGACAAGCACCTCCATCATCCTGAAAAAAGGCGCTGTGTATCATCAGGGAATTACAAAGCATCGAAGAGAGTACGGTAGGAAATGGGGATCAGAGAGGCTGCGGGTGAACACCTGACATTTCTCCATACAGATGAGAAGCGCTCTAGATCACCGCTGCTGTGCATGAAACATCAAACCTAAATCACGGGAACCTTCTTTTCAGAATATTCCTCCACTGGGTGCAATTTTACATTGTAACTTCTCATCACTTAGAAGATGCTCAGGATCAACACAGCCTGACTGAATCTTCCAGCTGTCAGAGCCAGCAGACTGCTTCATTCAACACAGAGGCTTTGCACCCTTGGGAGGATGAGTCCCACCCAAAGATCTCACTGCTTGGCAGAATTACATAGATTTAGTGTCCAACCGCTGTTCCTTCTAAGTAAGAGTTTGCAATCTTAACCCTGCGTGTCTCGTTGTGGCAGCTGAAGCGCACCAGAAAGCTACAGTTGTCCTGCCAGGCTGCAGAGGTAGGTGCAGCAGAGTCTGAGAGCAAAGGCTTGGCTCGGGAAGCCTGCACCCCACGCTCTTGCGAAGGGCGAGGCAGCGGCAGGCTTCCAGCTGAGTCACCTGGCTGCTGCCTCTCCTTCCAGGGACGAAACCACCCGGCACCTCTGCGCCTCTGCCCTCAGCCCCTGCCGCGGCGCGAGGAACCGGCACGCTGACCCCTCCAACCCACTCGTCAGATGGGGTCATCTTCCTTACGCCAGAGAAACTTCACCCGTTTCAGACGTACGACTCCTCCTCTCGCCAGGACACTCGGCCCCGCCACCCTGCGTCCCACCTGCTGTAACCAGCACTAGCCCTAAGTCCTCGCTGACGCTGAAACCCTTCTGTTTCAGCCTGGCAAAGCAGACAGTCTACACGGCTTCGCGAAAATGAGCCCCAAGCATTCAGGGATGGGCTGCCAGGAGGCAAGGGTGCTGATGTCTGATTGGGAGGGTATTTATTAGGTTTCTTGCTTATTTTACAGATTTGTCCTCCTCAACTTTCTTTGTCATTGCTGCGCTCCAGAGCTACCCCGGAACACACGTGCCTTCTCTTCTAGGCCAGGGTAGCTGAGATTGATACTGTCACTCCCTGCTTTGCACGCCCAGATGTGCGATGCAGATGGGGTTTGCAGAAAGGGACAAGGTCTGGCTGATGATAATTGTTTACAACTTTTATTAAACCCATTTTCCTTTTCTAATTATTATAATAGTTCCCAAAAACATCATCCGTGGACTTTAAATGTTTGATGATTGTGTGTTTTAATGAAAGCTGTGGAATTATCCTGCGCTCGGTGCCACATGGCCCCACAAAGCAATGGTGATGCTAAATAGTTTTTAAAAATTTATAGTTTACAAGATATATTTCCCATCTGTGGCAACACAGTAGCTCCCAAATGCATTAGATTTCACTACATTAACAACACTTCTTAAAAACAATTGGCTTAACTCCACAGGATGGTTTTATAATGACCCGAGAAGTGCATTACAACGTATACACATGTTGAAGATTAACGCTGTTGAGATCGAATGCTACCAAAGCAAACAAACTCCACGTCCAAACCAAGTGCATTCATACTTCAAAGTAATGCATTACTGTTCAAAGCATTAATCCCATTAATACAGAGAGAAAGAAGTTTTTTTTGGCACTTTGCAAAAGCTCAGCCCAAGAACCGAAGCTATGACAACAGCAAAAACCTGTAGAGTTTAAAGTGTAGTATCTATAAAACGATTAATCCCCGGGGTGAGACTAGTAGCAACTTTTCCTTCCCTTCTCTCCCCAGAGACGTTCTCTGTTACAAGGCAAAAATACACAAACTGTGCCCAACTTAAAAATTGATTTTGGGATGTAAGCCAGACCAGATGGTTAGCAAAGCTAAATACCGTTGATTTATTTCATACCCTTTACGAAGCAATATTAGAGACAATGGACCTTATCAGAACAAATGAGAATAAACATGGGGATGCAGACTCAATAGAGAATTAACAACCAAAGCTACCAGATTCTATTATGCTATGATTAATTCTGAATTTGTGGAAGTACTATCAGCAGCAAATGTCTAGCCTCATCTAATGAAACCAGTGCCAAACTAGACAACCTTTTAGTTAGTGCTCTTCAATTTGCAAGGTACTTCAGCAGGAACAGGGTGCAGAAGATGCCAGGCTTTGCGCTGTAAAGTCAGCTGGAAAATTTGCTCAAACACCGCCCCCCCCCCCAAACCCCACGAAACCAACAGAAAAGCCCAGATGGACACCACCATGAGCTGGAAGTCTCCGAGTAAAGGAGGCCTGAGTGATCTCCCCAGGCAGACCCTAGAGATGCAGCCAGAAGACCGTCCCCCTTCTTTGCCTCTTCCCTCCGAAACACGCAAGTGGCCTTCAGCCCCCTGCCTCCGACGTCCTCGCACCCCGTGAGGCCAGGGGTGACATCACCACGGACTGTCCTTCCTGCTCACCTGCTGTGCCTTCCCATTGCTCTGAATTCTGCTCCAGACCACTGGGCAAGCAGCTTTGGCCCGCAGCCACAAAGTCAGCAAGGCATTCTTGCGTTGGGAAGCAGCGGGTACTGAAATGCTCCCGCAGCTCTGGCCTTTGCCCCGCGTGCCTCAGCCTCCCCACCCGCAACCCACCACCACCTCCCCGCCGGAGCTGCAGTGCCACCGACATTTCCACCGCAGAGCTGCCCTCCCTCCGGCAGAGACAAAAGGTGCGAGACTGTTCATTGCCTCGCGACTGTCAGGTACTCCTTGTAAACAGGCTATATTAATTACTCCACAAACGTTTACCGCTGTCCTGTATCACCCTCAGGTTCAGCCATCTCTGCAGAGAGAACATTCGGCGCTGGCTAACTGCTGCTGGCAACAAGAGGAAATGGACTTTCTGATGAAAATGTTTAAGGCCCGTTATTTGTGAGACGCAGCTGAGATGCGGCGTAATGAATTCAGCCCTGTTGCGCTTCATTTACCATAGCTAACGCACACCATAAAAGTTTAGTTTATACTCTGGTGCTGCCATGCATGAATATCTCATTATAACTGCAAAGACTTTTTATTTTTATTGGGACCTGTAACAGCATTGTGCTATGTTAATTACCAGCCGTGTACAAAAGTGCAGCAAGGTTTGTCTCCTTCCTTCCTTCCTTCCTCCTATGTGGGCACAATGAAAAGGACAGGGGCCTGCAGACGGGCCAGTCTTTAAGCTGGCATGCTTTATCAGATTATGGCTGCAGTGAATAGGGACTGGACGTAGAGCAGGGGGAACTCGGCGAGGCAGGCACTCCCGCCCTGGCGTGCAGCCACCTCCGTGCTACCTGCACAGAGCCCCCGAGCCCTGCCGGCACCCCTCACCGCCAGGCCCCAGGCACCCCAGCATCGCCAGCAGCCCCCGGCAGCATCGCCAGCAGCCCCCGGCGCCGTGGTTGCTGCTGCCCACTCCCCCCTTCTGGGGGGTCACGGCCAGCACTTCTGCCAGGGGCAGCAGGGGAGACGCCCCACCTCGTGAAGAGCCGCTGCGGGGCTGGGGCCAAGGGCAGGGCACAGGCTCGGCTGTCCCAGCACCTTCCCACTGCCTGTCCACTGCCTGGAGCGCGATTTTGGTCACGGCGAGAAACGTGCGCTAGAGTCTGTTTGTTCGACTAAAGGACGGGCTGCCGCTGCCCCGCTTGGCTCGGACAGGGTCTCGCACCCTCCCACAGCTCACAATGTGCTGGGAAATGTAGGTAATGTGCTGCCTGATGAAGGTGCGGCCTTTTGGAGAAAAGGGAAGGAGAACAGGGCGAGCAGGTCAGCCACGGAGCAAAGCTGGGCACCAGAAGTTAGGAAATGGGATCAGATCTATTCTAGGACATCCCGGTCTGCTGAAGATCCTGGCTATGAGGAAAGCCAGGCTGCTGCAGTCAGATTCATCAGTGGTGAGACCACAAAGATGATGTCACATCCTAAAACATGGCTAGCAGAAAAAAATCCCAGCACGCTATCATATCCTGCCTTTCAAAGAAGTGGTTTCTGGTGACGCTAGACCATTCTGAGGAACAGGCACCACTGGTGGTGCTAGAAAAGCCACATGTTACTGGCGTGATGAAAGCTGTTTAGGGAGGCTGGGATTTTTCTTAGGACCTCGCTGAAAGCTTGGACTCTGCTGCACCTTCATCTCCAGGCAGAGAGAGCAATTGTTTTCTGCCTCTGTGCAAAAGCACTTCTTTGAAGCTACAAGCAGATAAGCTGTGGTCAATGAGGTCCTATTTCCCAGCTCTTCCATAACATCCCTAAAGCAGAGCCAAAAGAAAAAGGAGCAGCTGGGAGGAGGTGGAGGATATTTAAGGAGTCCTTGCAAAGGGTACAAACTTCTTGACTTCTGAAAAGCTGGAGGCTCACTAAAAAAGGGACAAGAGTGAAGGCACACAGGGAGGAAATCCAAACGCAGAGAAAGACGGAGCCAGCAGATGTAGTGGAAAACCAGCACACGAAAGACCTAGATATTATTAGGTAACATAATCCTCCAACCCAGATGTCTTTTACACAACTGAATCCTTAAAAACACTCAGTGTTTTTTTTTCCCTTCGTGAACATTCATAGTTTGGAAAACTCCACTCTGGAAGTTGCTCAAACTGTTACAGCTCCAGGGCTGCGGCTACGGTGAGCCACCCTGCTACATGCAGTGACCTTTTGAAAACCCTTTGCAGAACTGAGCAATCAGCCACAATCACAACAGTAAAAAAAGATGTAAACTGTTCTTTTTTAGGCTTTCCTAAGACTGAGCTCAGGTCTGACCCATACAGGTGCAAGACTATCGGCAGCAGCGACTTTTAGCCCCAAAAGCCAGTTTTCCAGATTTGTGCCCAAAAGAGAAACAGATGAGCAGCGGCTTCTCCTGGGCCCTCTTCACCCATCGGAAAGGGTTCCGCCTCCCCATGTACACAACGTTCATCCCTTTTATCCCCCAGAGGGTCATGCAAAGGTTTGCTCCGTCTCAAGATTGCTTTCTCCTTCCCTGCCAAGTATTGCTTTCAGTTTAAGAGTCCACTGAATGAGAGAAAAACCTCAAAATGCTTTACATCAGGCAGCTCCACCTTGGTCACTGGCTTCAGACTCCACAGTCTGTAACTACTGGGTGTAGGAATATGGCTGCATGATCGGCTAGGGAAAGCAACTGCTACCCTCATTTTTTCTTTTACCTCAAGGCAACAGTGAGCAAGAGGAAACTTCATCCCATTCCTGCATCCCCAGACTTGTAAGCATTTCTTCAACTACCTCTTGATTTTTGTAGAGGTGACCTTTGGGCAACTGGCGTTGATGGGGCTTGGCACTGCCCGTCTGGTTACCTGTGGACAGCAATGAACCCTCCCTTGCGTCCACTGGTGAGGTCCCAGTTAAGTCTGTTCACATGCCATGGTTTTTTAGGACTCAGATGATGTGGACCACAGAGCTTTGACCTTCTGAGTTATAATTTTTATAGAACTGCTCGCTTTGCATGAGACCTTAGTGATCTGTCACTGAAGCTCATGCCCACATGCTCACCGAGTCAAAAATCAGCTCAAATAATGCGGAGGGACTGATGGTGTGGTGGTAATGGAGTGAGCAGGCTGCCAGCTGGATGAGGAAGGGTTA